>Ga0222651_1000003_pt1 | contig 235871 bp, 215 predicted proteins | sample AntAcemetagen369_FD_179855 | JGI IMG/M metagenome (GOLD analysis project Ga0222651, IMG submission 179855) | Saline water microbial communities from Ace Lake, Antarctica - #369 | ecosystem: Environmental > Aquatic > Non-marine Saline and Alkaline > Saline | place: Antarctica: Ace Lake...
TTTACGGAATTCTGGCGAGTAGTTTGTGGATTCCTTTTTTGTCTTCATGTGATGACACACCTCTTATGGTTTTAATCAAATTACTTGAATTTGTGTGTCCGTCAAAGTGTAGCCATTTCAAAGCTCTAACCATTACCTTCATACACAATTCGCCATTGTCCATCGGAACCCATACGCCACAGTAGTTGCTTCCAGCCGCGCCATTGGTAATTGCTACTTTCGTAAATCTGATAAAACCTCACAGTCGCGAGGTCACTTTGCCCTGGATACTCAACAACACTTAGCTTCTCTAACTTGACGCTAATCCGACTCTTGGAGCTGTTGATGCGTGTTTTGTACTTTTTCCAGGCGATAATATCCCGTTTAGTATCCGTGAAACTGATATCGTAGTGATCAAGGTAAGCGCTATTGTCGATTGTTTGCCAATCTTGTCGCCATTGTTCGATAGTTTTCAATAACTGATCGTGTGCGGGTTGTGCTTTTATCGACCACTTAAATTCCGGTGACAAGACTACGAGGGTTTCCTTTTCCTTAATTAATGGTCGCAAACTATCAAATGTTTCGTTATCGATAACAACACATCCATCACTATCCAACTGGGGACGACTATGGACGCCTTTGGGTAGTCCATGTAACCAGATGCCACTCCCGGTTTTTTGACTGAGACGGTCTTCAATATTTGGGTAGTTAAGTGGAAATGCACCATTCCCATATTTATCAGCGAGTTTGGCATCGCTCAAAAACTGGGTCACGTGATAAACACCAACAGGTGTTTTCAGGTCTCCTTCCAGCGTTTTACCAAAACCGGATTTGCCAATTGAAACCGGAATCACACGAGCTTCTGTAAACCAACCCGGCCGAGTCTGCTCAAGCAGATGCAGTGCGCCACGTCCTAAATCTACCCACAGTACATTGGGCAAGTCCGGAGAAACGTGAATGAGACCACTGGGAATGCCCTCGATCCTGTTATCCAGTCTGCTATCAACCTGGCCCGCTTGAATACCCCCTGATATTGCGCCAAAGAACTCGGCATGAGCCACGGCCGAAAAAAACAGCCATAGAGCGAAGATTCTGACTAATTGAGCAAAATTTTTGCTAAACGCCATAAAACAGGAGGAGCTAAGGAAAACCTGATGTTACGTGAAGACGGCCGAGGCAGACAACTCTATTCTGCCTACAGGGGTCAGGTTGTGGTTTTAGCTGTTTATTCGCTCAGGGCTGTTGATTCGCTCAGGGCTGTTGATTCGCTCAGGGCTGTTGATTCGCTCAAGGCTATCTGGCCAATAGCTTGAAGGCCAGCGCGAGGTGGTCACATAAGTGAGTGAAACTTTGCAGATTGACTGCCTTAAAGGCACCACCCCGAATTTGCCGGTCGGCATAGACGAGCCCTAGAACACGCCCTTTTAACACCACAGGTTGGCCAAAATATTCCCTGGCACCGAGTGATTATCCTTGTGCTTACCGCCACCGTGTAAGACCTCATCAAGCATGATACTTAAATGCCCCTCTGAGACCAGGGATGAAGTGAGCTCTGACAGCGCAAAGCCAAGAACCTCTTTTTCTGCTGTAGACTTGCTGGTACCGCCGCCGTATCGACTTAATAACAACTCAGCCTGCGAGAAAGGGAAACACCAGAACATGATGGGCCCTAATCGGTGTAACAGAGCGCCAATATAAACCGCTTCCAAATTATCGGAACCAGCGCGTTCTGCCAGCCGTTTTGCCTGCACCGCTGCGTGTTAAGTGCAGCCCATTTCGTATTGAACCTTTTCTTGATGGGCGGAATTCAAAACCGAATCAATCATAGAGATAGTCAGGGCCAGGTTTCGAACTTCTTTGAAACCCAGCATGACAATGGCGTAACTCACTGTTTCGATGCCATCTCCCGAGGTATTGTAGAGAACACTGTTCGCGAGCCGTAAAACTCTCGCCGTCATTGCACTGTCATGTAATATGACATTCGCAATATCATTAGCAGAACAGTCCTCTTCTCTCGGTACGTAGGCGAGAGATCTTGTGGTATAGGCAAACGCGGGCAGCTCCTCTTTGGAGAGCCGGTCAATCCAGATATCGAGCGGGAGCCTTTTTTGTACTTCTTGATTCATTGCCTAAGTTTAGATCAGGGGATGCAACTCATGACTACAGTAGTGCCAGGGTCAAAAACACCAGAAAGCCAAGACCGATTGCCAAAAATGTTTGTTGGCGCAATCCCTTGGAGGACAGGCCAAGCCATAAGCCCGTCAGCAAGATAAAAACCAGTCCGGCAGCTGTGAATTGCTGGAATCGCTTGTATAGGAGTGGTCCGTGGCCCTTATGGAGTTCAACAATCGTCTTAATCCAATCGGGATCATGACGAGTGATTTCAAACTCTTGAGCCTCTATCACGATCTCGTAGTAGGTTCTCGAGGTTGGCCTTGTGACCAGACTATTCCCATCCTGTTTAATGTACTCGAAGTCATAGTCACTGTTCACCGCGTTTAATAACGCCCTGACCTCTGCTTCCAGATTTTCGCTGTTTGCATCCAGTTGAGCCTCTGCAGGTGTTGAGATCCGTGTCGTTTCGGTACTTCCTTTTTGACCAAACAAGTAAAGGCCACCAGAAATCGCGATCATCAATAAAATGGCACTGAGAAAAGATGCTGTCCACAAATGAAGTCTGATCCAAATAATTCGCATTAACTTTGCTTCATCCTAAGAGGGCCTAAAAAGTCTCGTTTCCCAAGCGGTGCGCCACGCGACCTTAAAAGGTCATAGGCAGTCGTCGCATGAAAGAAAAAATTAGGTACCGAAAAGGACAGGATAAAATCTTCTGCGACAAAGGGTATTTTTCGATCACCGATTTCAAAGATCATGTCTTTGCCGAGGTAGCTATCAACGACATTCCGCTCCAAGGATTGCAAAAGGGTTCTGGCACCCGCAACCATCTCCTGAAGACCCGAATAGTCTGTGTCTGGCAGGCTAGGAGGCGGTGTAAAAACACCAGAGGCTAAAGCATCCATTGCCCCAACGGAGTGATGTGTGACGGAGTTAATCTGAAATGACATTGGCATCATGTCTTCGCACAGTCGAGCATCAACCAGAAGTTGCGAGTCAGTACCCTCTGATTCGAAATACTGCCGCGCTTTCTCCATAAACCCACTTACCGCTTCCAACTCTTGCAGGTAAGTGGTCACCGTAATGTCGTACAAGGATATGGCCATGGCGATTTCCTAATGGACTGTTATAAATTTGATTCTAATTTGCTTTCACTGTCGGTAAACCTTCTCCGGTCCATTCTGACATTGAGCCGTCGTAAACAGACACGTTGGGATTGCCGACTAACTTATGGACGACAGCATTAACCGTTGCCGCGACCCCACCACCACAATAAGTGAAAATTCTATTCGCTCTTGAAAACTCACCCAAGCGCTCCTTGAGCACATCGTCCGGTAACAATCGTGTCCCATTGTCCAGAAACAAAGAGAACGGTTGGCAACTCGAGCCGGTAATGTGTTCATGGTCGTATGCCTGCTCGGGTAGGGTATTCACAGTGCTGATGGTCTCATCCTGCATGGCGCCTAGTACGTCGTCTTTGTTTACAAACCAATCTGGCTGCAAGGCTATTTCGAAAGTTGCGGTTGGATACACACATTCGTCGGTCTCAAGGTCACCACCGGTCTCCTGCCAACCTGCCAACCCGCCGTTTAGAACTCTAACCTTAGTGAATCCCGCATGCTGCAGTAGCCACCAGATTCGAGTCGCCCAGGCAATAAACGTGGTGGTATAAACCACAACCTCGCTGTCACGGCTGATCCCTAGACTACCTAATGAAGCCGCAAGCTCGTGCTCCGCTGGTAACATAAGCTGATATGGGTTCTGTTTATCCGCTAGCGCTAGATGATCAAGAAAGGCTGCTCCTGGGATATGTCCTTGAAGATAGGTTTCTTTGGCGGATAGCTCTCCCTCGGACTGATTCATCAAAACCGTCGCGTCAAAGATCAGCAAATTATCGGACCCTAGTTTTCTCTTAAGTGCTTCTGGCTCAATCAGCAGTTCACTTCTTTTAATAGGCGGTGTATTCATAGGTTATCTATCGCTCACGAAATCTTACAATTGGTTTCCAATATAGACTTAAAGCGGCTGTTGCTTCTCCTCTACTTCATAGAATACCGCGATCATCCATTTTTGATAATTTTCATTTATCCCTTTCAGATCTGACGTTAGGCTCTCTACGAATGTAGTTTCAATAGGTTGCCCTCTATTTGGCCAAATTCTAAATTTTAACCTGAGTACTTCCTTGCCATTGCTAAATACTTGCCGCCCTTCAACACTTGGTCTCGTTACCAAAATGCCTGGAAACTGTTCAAATATCCCCCGTATAGAAGCCTTTGCTGAGTCCACCATTTTCTCTTGTTCGTCCTTATCTCCAAGTAACGTCACATCAACGAGACAGCGTATATATCTACGTGGATAGTTCACCACATTATTGATGGTTCGATTGGGAATAAAAACAATCGCAGCGAGGGCATTTTCCAGTTCCACATAGCGCATCGTGATCTTTTTAACTTTTCCAGTCTGACCCGCTAACTCGACCAGGTCATCCACGTCTAGTAGGTCTGAATATAATGGTAACGCCCGTGACAACGTCCTGTACGATCCCCTGGGAACCGAATGCGACGGCCAGGCCAATAACTGACGCACTAGCAAGATAAGCGGTCAGTGAGACGTTCATTTCTTGAAGAATGAGACCAAAGGTAAAAAAATAAAGCGCGAAAATCGAAGCTCTGCTTGCCAGAGTAATAACAGAGCGTAATTTTTTTTGAGTCTTGAATCGCGCGCCAGTAGTGACGTGCTCAACCACCCACCGGACAATGACGACTAGCAGGTGAACCATCACTGCAAAGATGACCAGCAGCATGATTCGCATCGGTGACGACTGCTGATTTAGGAACTGGACAAAATCATTTTCCAAACTATTAACCCATAGCAAGAAGTAGGACTTAAGTGAAGCCGGCATTCGTCGACTCGCTAAGCGAATCGAGTTTAATCCAGAGTGCGCATACTAAACAGATAACATGCAGCTGCTGTTGAACCTAGTCTGCCATAAAGTAGCAAAGCTTTATGTGTTTATGGACTACCGACACACACGATTTTATGTGTCATATTTACAGTCAGGCGAATTTGAGGATAGTAACCCTATGGACATGATTGATGAAGAGCTGAATCGACTTAAGACTCGAGTAGACGAGCTCAAGTCCAGAATCATGCCCGATTTGGAGAGCAAAGCTGAAGTCCTATACGCCCGCATCATGCCCATGAAGGAGGGCAGTAAAGAACGGGAAAAGCTAGAGGCCGAATACACGCTGCTGAGTAAAGAACTCAGCCGCAGAAGTAATGAGCTCATTAACCATCGTAGTAGTATGGATAACCTGGAATTCGAAAAGAGCCTGAAACGCTAGGTGGTATTCGTATCCTTCGTCTAGATTAGCGATAGTTCTACTGACAAAGCTAGAACCTCTAAAAAGTGCAACGGACAGCTTGCATGAAATACTGTACATATATACAGTATTTAGAAATCACTCCACGTATTGCCGCCACATGCCACCGCCACATCTACATCACCCTAGACGTCATAAGGGTTACGCCGAGTTGCACTGCCTCAGCAACTTCTCGTTTTTGCGTGGCGCCTCTCATCCCGAGGAACTGGTTAAGCAGGCAAGCATGCTGGGCTATCAGGCCATCGCCATCACCGATGAATGCTCTATGTCTGGCGTGGTGAAAGCGCATGTAGCTGCTAGAGAATGTGGTATTCAGCTGATTGTGGGGGCTGAGTTTCACTTCCGTGAACCGATCCATCTGGTTTTATTTGCACCGAATCGCGTCGGTTACGGGCAGATTTGCCATCTCATTACGCTTGCACGACGGCGAGCAGCTAAAGGTGAATATGATGTACAGTTAAAAGATCTACGCTATGGCATGGATCAGTGCCTCGCGATGTGGTTACCGGTAGGCGATCAAGAAGACGTTCGATACGGCGAGCGGCTTAAGCAGATTTTTGGTCATCGCTTGTGGTTAGGCCTAGAGGTTTTCCCAGACGGACATGAGATAGAGCGCTACCAGCAGGCTTTTCACTTAAGTGAAGCATTACAGCTCAATCTAGTCGCAGCCGGTGATGTGCATATGCATCACCCCGATCGAAAATCCTTATTAGACGTGGTGTCCGCCATACGAATGGGTCAGTCGGTTCGTCTGGCCGGGCGATTATTGTTTGCTAACAAAGAAAAGCATCTTCGCCCCCTCTCTGCTCTCGAAAAACTCTATCCACCTAAACTACTGACAGAAACGTTGCATATCGCGGGCCTCTGCGACTTTTCCCTGGATGAACTGCGCTATGAGTATCCCGAAGAACTGGTGCCACCGCACCTCACTCCAGCGCAATACTTACGCCAACTAACAGATGCCGGTGCACGGGAACGTTGGCCAGAGGGAGAAACGCCAACCGTACGAGCGTTAATTGAAAAAGAGCTAACGTTGATCACAGAACTCGAATACGAGTATTATTTTTTGACCGTATTTGATGTCGTGCATTTTGCCCGCAGTCAAAAGATTCTGTGCCAGGGCCGTGGTTCCGCAGCCAATAGCGCAGTGTGCTACTGCCTCAAGATTACCGAGGTTGACCCCGCCCGTATGAGTCTATTATTCGAGCGGTTTATCTCTAAAGAGAGAGACGAGCCACCCGATATTGATGTGGATTTTGAGCATGAGCGGCGCGAAGAAGTCATCCAATACATCTACAAAAAATATGGCAGAGAACGTGCTGCAATTGCTGCCACTGTGGTGACCTATCGCCCTAAAAGCGCTGTTCGTGATGTAGGTAAAGCGCTGGGGATGGATTTACAATTAGTGGATCATCTCGCCCGGTCCCTATCCTGGTGGGATAAGCGGGATCAACTTCTGTCCCGGTTTGAAGAAGCCGGCATTAACCCTTGTAGCCCGGTGATTGGCCAGTTTATGTTGCTGGTCAATCAGATCCTGGGCTTTCCTCGCCACTTATCCCAACATGTTGGTGGTTTTGTAATTTCACGTGGTCCGCTCTCTCACCTTGTACCGATAGAGAATGCTGCCATGCCGGATAGAACCATCATTCAGTGGGATAAAAACGACCTTGAAGCACTAGGCCTATTGAAGGTCGATATACTTGCGCTTGGTATGCTTACAGCGATTCGTAAGAGTCTTGATATGATCAATGAATATCGGGGCTATGGCAGGAAAAACAAACTCGGGATTCATAATATTCCGCCAGAAGACCCCCTTACCTATCGAATGCTGCAGCAAGGTGACAGCGTCGGCGTATTTCAAGTCGAGTCCAGAGCGCAAATGTCGATGCTGCCGCGTCTCAAGCCCAAGACTTTTTACGATCTTGTGATTCAAGTCGCCATTGTTCGTCCCGGACCGATCCAGGGCAATATGGTACATCCCTATTTGAAGCGACGTAATGGTGAAGAAGCGGTTACCTATGCCAACGATGCCGTAAAGGCGGTACTAGGTCGTACTCTGGGTATACCCATCTTTCAAGAACAAGTGATTAAGCTCGCCGTGGTAGCCGCTGGTTTTACGCCGGGCGAGGCTGATCAGCTGCGGCGCGCAATGGCTGCCTGGAAACGCAAAGGTGGGCTAGAAATTTTTCAGGAAAAACTCATCAATGGTATGCTTGAACGTGGGCATGACAAAGACTTTGCCGAACGGATATTCGAACAGATTAAAGGCTTTGGAGACTATGGCTTCCCGGAGTCACACGCCGCCAGCTTTGCACTACTGGTATATTTTTCAGCCTGGATTAAACGTCATGAACCTGCGGCATTTTATTGTGGTTTGCTCAACAGCCAGCCAATGGGGTTCTATTCTCCGTCCCAGCTGGTACAGGATGCGGCTCGGCATAATATTGAAGTCCGGCCTGTGGATATTCTCACCAGCGAATGGCAATGCACCTTAGAACAACCAGAAATTTCTCGTCCAGGTCAGTTTTCACAGCCAGCGATACGTCTCGGCTTTCAACGGATCAAAGGCTTTCGCGAGGAATCTGCTGACCGAGTGATTCAATGTCGGAATATTCAACCCATTCATAGCCTGCAGGATATTGCGAAACGAGCAAGGCTCGATAAAGGCGATATAGAACGACTAACAGAAGGTGGCGCTTTTCGACAACTGTCGGGTCACCGGTATCAGACCCACTGGGAAGCGAAAGGTATTCTGGACACCCCTCGCCAACAACTAACCGAATCTATTGAGCTAGAAGTAGCTGAAAAGCGACAGGTCTATTTACCACCGCCAGCAGAAACAGATGATCTAAAAGCAGACTATCTAAGCCTGGGCTTAAGCCTGGGTCGACATCCGATGGCAATGCTCCGAGAACACGAACCATTTGATCGATTGAAAACTGCCAGTGACCTAGAACAACTGAATCACGGTCGGTTTGTCCAGATAGCGGGTATTGTGACAGGCCGCCAACGGCCCTCTTCTGCTTCAGGCGTGTTGTTTCTAACGTTGGAAGATGAAACTGACAATATCAATGTGGTGGTATGGACACGGGTACTGGAGACTTTTCGGGCGGCAGTCGTTCAGGGTCGGTTACTTAAAATCAAAGGTGTGATGGAGCGTCAGGACTCTATCATTCATGTGATTGCCGGCCACGTGGAAGACCTCAGTCACCACCTTGAATACTTTTCGCTCAAATCCCGTGATTTTCGATAGTACATGATACTGTAGATACTAGCTGAGCCAGTACTTAAGACAGTAAACATTAGCTTAGGCCGCCAATCGTTAATTACCACGCAAAATAATACGAGCGTTTACAATGCCAGAGGCATCATCCCGATCAATTGAAATCTGTCGGATTGAGGCACCCTGCGAACTCACGTTACTCATCCAGTCTAGCAACAAGCCAAAGCTAACGCCGTCAAACCAAACACTTACCCCGTCTTCGCCTTCTGGTTGCAAGCGATTGGGATTAATCCCAAACCGCCTTGCTGAATTGGAAACGTCGGACATTAGATTCTGACCAGTGATGCCGGATTCGCCAGAGACAGAGGCACGAGCCTGAGCTTCAGTTGCTTTCATGTACTGCAAGAGAGATTGATTGCGCTCAAAGTCATTTAAGCGATCAGCGTAAAAATCGTGAGCTGGTTGCAGCATCCCGAAGTACAAAAACAAACCTGCGAAGAAAATACCAAGCGCCTTGACCGCAAACTGTTCTTGCCGTTCTAAATGCTCATAACGATCTCGTAACGCCACTATTTGTGGATGATCCAGTATCATTACGAACCTCCCAACATTTTAACTTTGACGCTACCACGCACCGCATTATCCGCCTGATTGATCGTACCAATTTCAGCTTCAAGGCCCATCTTATTGAGCGTGTCAGCAAAACTGATCAATTGTTCACTGCGGCTAGCTTCCAGTTGCAACACAAGATCACCACGGCTGTCGTTGTAGTTGACGTTACTGAGAATTAGGCTGGCACCAGGAATATTCTTAGTCGTCTCGACAAATAGCGCCATGAACTCCCCGGTCGCGCCGCCTCCCGAGCGTAAATGATTTTGCCAACGCCGCCGCATGTCGCGAACATTTCGGTCGCTTGGATATATCTCTGCATATAGCGCCCGGGCTTCGGTGTCCATCTGCCTCGCTTGCAGATCGAGGTAAACGGCTTGTCCCATGACGACGAATAGGTGTAACAAGAAGGCGCAGCCAGCCAAAATGGCAACTGAGCGCCAGGCATTATTCTGTCGGACCTGAGGGTCTTCGACTTTATACTTACCTTGCAGCAAGTTAATGACGGCCTTGTCAAAGCCACGACACAGTGATTCAAAAGCAGAATATTCCAGCTCGATTATCTGAACAGGCGAATCCAATTCTGTATTCATCTGGTCGAACTGAAGGGACAAGGCGTCTATCTGCGCAGGTGAAATGATAACCTCTGCACTGTCCTTGGCTTCACTGGCAAGCAGTCCGACGGTCGTTGCCAGCATCTCAGTCGCAATACAGACACCCTGATTGTGACCGGATCGAATCATCGAACGATTACCCTCGACAAATATGCTACAGGTTGCCGAATAAGGGACCGCAAGTAAATCAACGGTAAGGTGATTTGGCTCGACACCCACATCCTGCAGAAGATTCCACCAATGGCTCATCCGGCCGTAGTCAATAACCGCAACGCTCACTGCGCCCGCAGCGCTCCTGGGTCCAATGGCAAAATGGCAAGCTTCTACATCAGTCGCTAGCTGTTCTTCAACCATAAAGGGTACGGCCTGAAGAATTTGTCGCTGTTGCTTGCTCGGAACGACCGCTTCGGTTAGCAGGACGTCCTCGCCGTGGATCATCACGATGGTCTTACCGTTAAACTCCAGATCAGCCGCGAGTTCGCGAAACTCTTCCAGTGAGCCTTCTCCACGAAATCGCACAATGCCTGATGCCTCATCCAATAGCATCCATTCGAAATGGCTGAACGATTCGCCTTCTATTTCACGTTCACTGAGGCGCAGAAATAAGTTCTCAGCCATTATTTGTCTCGTCCTGTTCTTCGGTAATAAAAGGCTGCACCTTTTTCCCCTGGTCTCGGTAAATCACACGCATCGTTCCATCTGTCAGGTCACGTTGAATGATACTGGTCAGATATCCGAAGCGATCCTGAAATCGCGCCCGGATACTCACCTGAAAAAAACTGGATTGTACACTAAGCCCATCGATCACGATGTCTCTCGCCGAAAGACCCAGGCTTTCATCATCTGTAAAATCGTTAAGACTCAGAAAAGGACCATTGCTATTGCGTCCGGCGACAATAGATTCCGCCGCAGAAAGTGATAACCCTGGCGCAATCGCCTGTATCACCTGCGGCGACGCGGTGTTGATATTAATTTTAGTATTAGGGTCTGCTATGGCTGCGACAAAGGGTGCAATCTGCGCAAATTTCTCAGCGTCCATTTCTAAAATTAGACGCAACTCAGACAAATCTGCCATCGGCCCATTTGCCGTGCGGTAGGGTCTTTCTAGCCCAAGATATTCATAATCTTCAGCCCCCAGCGCTGAGACGCTATTGTTTTGATCCACCCAGTCCAAGATACGATCGACATAGACCTCGTCTAACCCTTGCTCAGCAAACAAGCTCGTCAAGCGATCTTTAGCGAGTCGACGGCCTTTACCTTGTATCGCGATGGAATTCAGATTAAGCCGCGACTGCAGATCCTCTATAACCAGTTCGATCTCACCTTGTTCGAAGTCAAAACGCAAATCCTTACCCGCCCAATTTTCGTCTAGATGGTCAGTTTCAGGTGCTTCAACGAAATCTTGATGCAGGATCTGACGGGCGAGTTCTTCACCGCCTAGTGCGTACTGCCTGACTATACCCTGATCAAAAAAAGTTCTCGCACGGCTGACGGCAAAGTGCTGGTCGGTCGACATTGAGACACCTAACACCGTCGCAATCACCACGACCAACATGATTGTAATCAGTGCGACGCCCTGCTGTTGTCGCCTGAAGTTCATGGAGCGCCCTTCGGCTGATCTGGCCCGTCGTTGAGGCTGCCATCATTGCCTTGAATAGGGACAAGCGTATCCACAAAATTGAACACCTTACGAAGTTCACCGTAAGCTTTGGTTTGCAAAATGACTTCTGCCGCGATGGGGATTAGCAATTTCGTATCCGAATCGGGCCAGACGTCGGTCGACTCTCCGTCTTCTAACATGAGGTTAATTCTAAAATCCTCGACGTCTTCCAAAATTATTTGAATGACGGGCTCAGAGTCTTCCGCTCTATCAAGAACCAACCAGAAATGCCGCTCAAGCTCGCCATCATCATTTAGTTGGTAGGCCACGCGTTGCAGGTTGCTTCGGCCAAGACCGATCGGATTGCTCCAGCCTGTTCGCGTGAACTCAAGAAAATATGGTCCGGTTGAGAGCATCAAAGGTGGCATGGGGTCGCCATATTCATCTCTAACGCTTCTCGGTATGGTCTGGCTCATATCTCTCTCAAGGATAGTGAACGCGCGACTCAAATCGGAAAAATTCTTAATCTGAACTTTTGTTTTCTGGTGGGTGTCGATCACGGTTCGCAGCATCTGGTTTGCGCCAAGCCCCACCACCGAGAAGATGGCCATAGCCACCAGAACTTCTAAAAGTGTAAACCCGTTTGAACGATGCATCAGTAGCGCCCCACAAACCCTGTTAGCTCAACCACACGATTATCTAAATCTTGGGGGTGAAAAACGCTCACAATAACGCGCCGCATATCATCATTTTCAGTTGCTTCATAATCCACAACGATTTCCCAGTCCTTATCCGCCATTACGACACTTCGACGGTCCGAACCGGGAGAAGGATAATCATCTTCTCCCCTGGGCTGGCTACGAATCTCGTTCAGTTGATTCTCAGCAATCCAGTACGCCAGGCTTCGCTCTTGAATTTGTCCTGTCTGATAAACCGTTTGAGTCGCATTCTTGATCAGCGCAGCAGAAACAATGGCAAAAATCGCCACTGCAATCATCACCTCAAGTAAAGTAAAACCATGGCAGGCATTAGTCCTCATCTGGATCGACTTTTTCAATTCGGGTGTAACCATCTGAGCGTAACGTGACCGACAAGTCTCTTCCCTGGTAAATAGTTAGCTCAAAAGGTGTCGTTTCACCACTGGATAAAAGCATGACGGGAGGTAACCCTTCATCATCTTCTCCTTCGAGACGAAACCCTTCCCCTTCGACTACCAATCGCATTTCGATGCCTTCAGGCATTTCGCGCGGCTGCCATGGCGGCACTTCATAGCTGACCCAGGATTGGTTGATATCATCATAAATATAGAAACTGTATGCGCTTAGTCGCCCCCCGCTATCTCGATCAAGTCGAAAGCCAAATTCATTGGATTGCATCAGCGCCTCTTCGCGAGCCAGTTCCATGACGACGTGCAGACGTTTAACTTCAGCTTCGAAATCAGAGGAACGTGTCAGGCTTGGCATATTGGCGATAACGACGCCCGACATGATAGACACAATCATCAGGACGACCAAAATTTCGATCAGTGTAAAGCCTGATGAACGAGACCCACTCACGAGCGGCTAAAGGTCTGTTGAGCTAATATCAGCATCGACACCGGCGCCGCCTTCTTTTCGGTCTGCACCGTACGAATAGACTTCGAAGCTCCGCTCTTCATTGAAATAGAGATACGGCTCATCCCAGGGGTCGATGGGCATCTTTTTTAGATAGGATTCTGGTCCCCAATTTCTTACTTCGGGGAAGCCGCTGGGTTCGCTCACGAGAGCTTCTAGACCCTGCTCAGTGCTCGGATAGAAACTGTTATCGAGTCGATAGAGCTCTAGCGAATTCCCAATCGCAAGAATGTCGGACTTTGCCGCCTCCGCTCTCGCTTCATCGGGTCTGCCGATAATATTCGGTACAATTAGAGCACCCAAAATACCCAAAATGACCACAACGACCATGATCTCTATCAGGGTAAACCCCCTTTCTAAATTCTTGTTCCTTGTCCGTTTCATAGCCCTATTCATAGCCCTAGTCATAGTTAGCTCATCTAGTTATCGAATAATGTCGGACGCTAGCCGACCAATTGGTTTAAATTGATGATGGGTAGCAAGATCGCCATTACAATGGTGAACACCGCGCCCCCCATCAGTAGCAACATAAATGGCCCAAATAGACTCAGCAGTACCCCAAGTAACAGTTCAACATCTTGCTGCATGCTATTGGCGACGCGAGATAACATATCATCGAGTTTCCCACTCGATTCCCCACTCGCAATCATGTGCAACATCATCGGTGGAAAGTAACCGCTTTGTTCTAGGGCCGCATTCAGGCTGGAACCTTCACTCACTTTTAACGTTGCTTCCGACACCTTTTGCCGCAAAAACGTGTTCGATAACACCTGTCCAGCAATGCGCATTGCGTCAACCAGCGGCACGCCACTTGCAGACAGGATGCTAAGCGTACTGGCAAATTGCGCGGTGTTCATGCCTCGGCTCATCTTCGCTATCAACGGCAGATGCAAAATTTTCTGATCCCAGGATAATCGAATAGCCGGCGATTCCAATGCTTTGCGGGCAGCTAAAACGGCGATGATAAACCCCGCAAAAACAAAAATACCAAAGTCAGTAACGAAATCACTCAGTGAAATAATAAATACTGTGAGTGTCGGTAGATCCTGCCCGGTGTCAGCAAACACCTTGACGATATCCGGTACGACATAGCCTAATAATCCCGCCAGGATGGCGATCGTGAGAGAGAACAGGATCACTGGATAGACCATCGCCTGTTGAATTCGCGATCTTGATTCTTGCTGAGCTTCGGTAAAGTCAGCGAGCCTGTTCAATACAAGATCCAGGTGGCCGGCAGATTCACCAGCCGCGACGGTCGCTCTATACAAATGGGGAAAAGCCCGCGGATACTCTGCAAGACTATTGGCAAGACTAAAGCCTTCCATCACTTTGCCACGTACCGCCAGTAGCATGCTCTGAATTTTCGGGTTCTCACTTTGCTTTGATACAGCCAGTAAGCACTCTTCAACCGGCAACCCAGCCGCAATAAGCGTAGCGATTTGGCGGGTAATCAGGGCAAGTTCGCGAACACTTAAGCTAGGCTTAAAGAGCTCTGCAAAAAAGTTATTACTGCGCTTTTTCTCTTCTTTCGTCGCGGTGACGGACAAGGGTGCCATGCCCTTGTCACGCAGCATCTGCCGCACTTGCCGGACGCTATCGCCCTCGAGAACACCTTTTTCCTCTCGCCCTTTTGGGTTTAGGGCTATGTATTCAAACGCCGCCATTTCGAATTACTCTTTTGTCGTAACACGGAGTAATTCATCGACGGAAGTCACACCTGCAAGCACTTTTGTAACTCCATCGGCTCTAATACTCGTGGACTTCTTACGGGCTTGATCATCCAATTCCATTTCGGATGATCCGCTATGGATCAGTCGACGCATCTCATCATCTATAGTGACGACTTCGTAGATACCCTGCCGCCCGCGATAACCTTCTTGGTTACATTTCTCACAACCCACGTTCCGGTACAGTATCGGTGGATTTGCAGTGCCAATATCGAGTAAATCACATTCGTATTCACTCGCCGTATAAGACTCGCAACAGGCCTTGCACAGCAAGCGTAATAGTCGCTGCGCCACCAGGCCAACGATACTGTTGCTGAGCAGATAAGGCTGCACGCCGAGATTCGCCAGACGCGTCAGTGCGCCGACAGCCGTGTTGGTATGAATAGTCGATAACACTAGATGCCCGGTCAAACTCGCCTGTACGGAAATATCTGCTGTCTCGTAATCGCGAATTTCGCCAACCATCACGACGTCTGGGTCTTGTCTCAAAATTGCCCGTAAGCCTTTTGCAAAAGTCATTTCTGCCTTGGCGTTAACCTGGGTCTGACCCACGCCCTCCACATCGTATTCGATCGGATCTTCAACCGTCAAAATGTTGCGAGACCGGTCATTTAGTTTATCGAGACAAGCATACAAAGTGGTTGACTTACCCGACCCTGTCGGTCCTGTGACAAGAATAATTCCATGGGGCTTGTGCACGAGATTTTGCATCGACTTGAGGTCGCTATCACTCATACCGAGGGCAACCAAATCTCGCCGACCTTCATGTTTATCGAGCAATCGCATCACGACACGTTCGCCATTACTCGCTGGGATGGTAGAAACACGAACATCAACTTCTCGCCCACCCACTCGAACTGAAATTCGCCCATCTTGAGGCAGTCGCTTCTCTGCGATATCGAGCTTGGCCATCACCTTTATTCTGGATACCAATAATGGCGCTAGCGCTCGTCTTGGACTGACCACTTCTCGAAGTACCCCATCCACACGAAAACGAACAACCAGGCGGGTTTCATAAGTTTCTACATGAATATCCGAGGCATCCACCTTAATGGCCTCTGTCAGCAAGCCATTGATCAGCTTAATAATGGGTGCGTCATCATCTTGCTCAAGCAGGTCACTGCTATCGGGTAAAGCATCAACTATGCTACCCAAGTCCATCGCCTCTCCGAGCCCTTCAATCATCTGCAACGCTTCGTCGGAATCATTCTGATAGGTGGTCGAAAGGTGTCGGTCAAACGTCGGTAAGTCGACTTCTCGTGGTTGTATCTTGCTGCCAGCAAAGCGTCGCACTTCTGCCAAAACCTGAGGCGTTATGCCACTCTTATACAACACATCAAGCGCCTGACCCGCCTCTTGAGGTAGCAGCAGGACACCATGTCGCTTTGCGAAGCTGAAAGGCAGCCGATGATTGGCGGCAATCTCACTCATATTCATGATCCAGTCGAAAGTTCAGTTCACAGTCCAGTTTTAGAAAAAAATGCTATCTTATTGTTTTAAATGGATTCTTTACGCACAGATGGCGAGGTTCTCTTAATCGCTAAGCCACCTTCGCACGGCGCAGTATTGTCTCATTTGGTTAGGTCAGTTGCCACCAGCAACGGCGTACTGAAATAAGCACTTCTAAATGATCAGCTGCACAATTACTATAACAAGGATCAATGCTATTTTTGACAGTACATTAGAAGGGGTGATCATTCACCAAAGTAATTATGAAGCTAAGTAATATAGATCTTAATTTATTCGTCGTGTTCGACGCTATCTACACAGAAGGCAACTTAACCCGTGCTGGCGAGATCATCGGTATAACTCAACCGGCTGTATCTAACTCTCTATCCAGACTACGCAACCTGTTCAATGATCCCATGTTTGTGCGGACAGCTGACGGTATGGTGCCAACGCCAGTGTCGCAAAATATCATCGGCTCCGTGCGACAGGCGCTGGGTCTGATACGCTCCAGCGTTCAAGAAAGTGAGTCTTTCGACCCACTTGCCTCTGAAAAACGCTATCGTATTAGTATGTCTGATCTCAGCCAATCGATACTATTGCCCTACATCTTCGGCAGGTTGAAGCGAGAAGCCCCTAAGATCGCCATTGATTGTTATCACATCCGGCGGCGAGATATGAATATTGAATTAGCCTCGGGCAATCTAGATCTTGCGATCGATATTCCACTCATACCGGACACACAGATCAGACACGCGCCATTGTTTACGCACCCTCACGTTTGTGTGGTTAGAAACAACCACTCAATTATCCAAGACCGTGAAGTTTTGGATATTGGCACCTATCTCGAACTACAGCATGTCAATATTTCTAGTCGCCGAGGTGGCCTTGGTCATACTGATTTAGCGCTGGGCAAGATGGGCAAACGCCGTCACATCGCTTTACGCACGCAGCACTATCTGGCTGTTGCAGAACTCGTCGCACGAACAGACCTGACGCTGACAATACCAAGAGTCTTTGCCGATTTTTTAGCTGCGAGACTGCCTGTAAGACATTACAATCTTCCCTTCGAAGTACCGCCTTTAGAAACTCACCTTTACTGGCATGAAAGCACTGACCGCGACCGAGCGAATAAATGGATGCGCGACATGTTGCTAGAGATGCCGAACAAAGTTTCCTGGGGAACGGTACAGCAAAGTTAAGGTCAGCCATGAATTTTGTTGGAAGTCACATCCTGTCAGTCTCTCAGTTTGATCGAGAAGCTATTGAGCAAGTCTTTAGCATTGCCGATCAGATGAATCCCTATGCCCGTCGCCAAAGAGTCACTCGAGTTTTAGAAGGCGCCATTCTTGGCAGCATGTTTTTTGAACCGAGTACTCGAACCCGCGTGAGTTTTGGCTGTGCTTTTAACCTTCTCGGTGGAGAGGTTCGAGAGACAACAGAAGTGAAAGCATCTTCCATCGCCAAGGGGGAGAGTTTCTACGACACAGCGCGTGTGCTGTCGGGCTACAGTGATGTCATCATCATGCGTCATCAGTTAGAGGGTAGCGTCGCTGAATTTGCCGATGCGTCTCGCGTACCGGTATTAAACGGCGGAGACGGCTCTAACGAACATCCAAGCCAGGCGTTACTTGACCTCTATACTATCCGCAAAGAACTGGATTCTCAGAACAAAGGGATCGACAACTTACGCATCGCATTGATTGGTGATCTGCGTTACGGGCGCGCGGTGCACAGCTTGTGCAAACTGCTCAGCCTTTACAATAACGTGCATTTCTTCCTGGTGTCACCACCAGAGCTCGCTTTACCAGAAGAGTATCTAGAACAAATTAGAAGTGCAGGTCACGAGGTGCAGATCTTAAGTGACCTACAGTCGGGTATTGGCGCTGCAGATATCCTTTACGTCACAAGAACTCAAGAGGAGCGTTTTCCTGATCCGGCCGAAGCAGACAAATACAAAGGACTGTTTCGTCTCAATCAGTCAATCTACACAGAATTTTGTGAGCCGAACACAGTCATCATGCATCCCCTGCCGCGAGATTCTAGAGCGAACGCAAGCGAACTTGATACAGACCTCAACGACAATCCCAATCTCGCGATCTTTCGCCAGACAGACAATGGTGTGTTAATTAGGATGGCCTTGTTTGCCCTTATTCTTGACGTCGCCGGTCAAATCGACAAGCACTCTCGCCCGGTCAATTGGTACACAGACAAACGATTTTAGAAATAACCATACCCACTTAATTGTTAAGAAACAGCAAGGAGTAAACTATGATTTATGACAGCATATTAGACACCATCGGTAATACCCCGGTTGTCAGAATCAATCGGCTTGGGCCTGAGAACCAAACCATCTATGCCAAACTCGAAGCCTTTAACCCACTCGCCTCTGTCAAAGACAGGCTGGCGATTGCCATCATCGAAGATGCCGAGCGGTCTGGCGCCCTGAAACCAGGGCAAACCGTCGTTGAGGCAACCTCTGGGAACACTGGCATTGCGCTAGCAATGGTTTGTGCGGCCAAAGGCTATCCTTTTGTTGCCACCATGGCCGACTCATTCTCGATTGAACGGCGCAAAATCATGAAGGCCATGGGTGCCAAAGTGATTTTGACACCAGCAGCAGAACGTGGCACAGGTATGGTCAAAAAGGCGACAGAACTCGCCGAGAAGTATGGCTGGTTTATGGCGGATCAATTTCAGAACCCTGCTAACCCCGAGTATCACCGCAACACGACCGGGCCGGAAATCCTAAGAGACTTTGCTGGTAAAAATTTGGACTATTTCGTTGCCGGTTGGGGCACTGGCGGTACCATCACGGGTAGTGGCGAAGTGATCAAACTCGCGCGTCCCAAAACCCAAATTGTCGGTGCGGAACCTGAAAATGCGGCATTGCTCAGCGGCAAAGAATGGTCGCCACATAAGATTCAGGGTTGGACGCCAGACTTCATTCCGGGGGTTTTGAATCCAGACATTGTTGATCAGATCGTCCTTATTCCAGATGTTGGTGCAATCGAAATAGCACAAGCGTTGGCATCACAAGAAGGTATATTCTGCGGAATCTCAGGCGGCGGCAGCATGTGGGCTGCACTTGAGATTGCGAAAACAGCACCGCCCGGAAGTACGATTTTAGCTATCATTGCCGACACAGGTGAGCGCTATCTGAGCACACCACTATTTGAAAATATCTCTGAAGAATCCGACGACAATTGGCTAGAGAGCCTTTAGGCTATTTCTTAAGGAATGATGTGCTAAATCTATTAATACCCGATATCGCCGCAGAGCGGTTACAAACAGAATTATCACCTCTAAGGGACCATATCGACTATTACCTAATGCATGAGGGTGGCGAGATCACGCTCAACGGTAAGGCGATAAACCCGGACGAGGCTGACATCCACCTGGGTTGGTTCAGTCATGACGTCATATTCGGTAACTATAGTCGTGATTATGCCGTACAGTTATTGAAGTCACCCAACCTTAAATGGGTTCAGTCGGCTACCGCAGGTTTGGATAATTCCTTCTTCGCCAAGCTTGCCTCCAAGGGTATCCGCATGACCAACAGCAATGCTCAGGCGCCTGCGATCGCGGAGTATGTGCTGGCTGCTGTATTGGAGCGCTACCAGGGTTTTGTCGAACGTCGCCACCATCAAGCCAACCATGATTGGCAAGATAATCACTTTCGGGAACTTTACAACTCAAACTGGATGGTCATCGGGTACGGCAATATTGGGCGTCGCGTTGGCATACGAGCAAAGGCCTTTGAAGCAAATGTGCTCGGTGTAAAACGTGCCAGGGGAGAAGCGCCAGGTGCCGATAACATTATCACCTATGATGAGATCCTGGACGCGCTACCTGACCAGGACGTCGTCGTTTTGGCATGCGCGCTCACAGACGACACAAGAGACATAGTGAATGAGACCTTCTTAAGTACGATGAAACATGACGCAGTGCTCGTCAATATAGGTCGCGGCGCCCTGATCGATGAGGCTGCGCTTTTAAAGACGCTTGATTCCGATGAAATCGACTACGCAGTGCTGGATGTATTCCGTACCGAGCCGTTACCCTCTGAGAGCCCATTCTGGGCCCATCCTCGTGTGCTAGTGACGCCTCATTCATCTAACCAGGGGGACGGCACAAGTAACCGTGGTGATGCCATGTTTATCAGCAATCTGCAAAAATTTGTAAAGGGTGAGCCGCTGATCAACGAAGTCGACATTTCAGAACTGATTTAGGTGGCGATCCCAGATACCTGACCTAAACTCATTATTGGTTAGTAAATGTTTGGGTAGGATAACGTGTCACTAAAATTGCAACTGATTCTATTCAGTTCCTTAATCAGTGTTGTGGCGGCAATGCTGGCGGCTGTCACCATATCTCGTGTGAGTTTTTCTGAAATTAATACCGAAACACGCGATCAATATCAGGCGAATTTAACCGCGAACCGCAAACTTGTTGAAGCGGAAATTACGGACTACTTCAGCACGATAAAGAAGCAAATTGTTACATCAGCCTTTGATCAATCCACCAGAACTGCAGCGACTTCATTCATCGAAGCTTTTAACACCTATGAAGATGATCGCCTGGTTAGCCTCGAGCATCAGAGCAACATTCGTGACTACTATGAGAACGAATTTGGTCTGGCTTTTCGAGACAAGAACAAGGAGCCACTCGATGTCGAGTCACTGATCGCGCCGCTGTCCTCGACCGCCATCGCTTTACAGAACGATTTCATCGCCACAAACCCCTTCCCAAGAGGGGAGAAAGATGGCTTAACCACCTTAAACAACGATACCCCTTATGACATAGCGCATGCGACCTACCACGACAGCCTGCAACATTTCCTAAAGACCTTTGGCTATTACGATATTTTCATTGTCGATGCCCAGAACGGCAACGTCGTTTATAGCGTCTTCAAAGAACTTGACTATGCAACCAGCCTGGCGACGGGACCCTACTCAAATTCCGGCATCGCTGAAGCATTCAACCAGGCTCTAAATCTTGGTCCAGGCGAAACCTATTTGACAGACTTTGCCAGTTATGTCCCCTCGTACAACGACTCAGCAAGCTTTATTTCGAGCCCTATATTCGTCAATGGCAAACGCATTGCCGTATTGATATTTAAAATGCCCATCAATGAAATCAATCGAATTATGACCCAGGGTCAACGCTGGCTTGAAAACGGTTTCGGCGAGAGCGGAGAAGTCTATCTTGTGGGACAAGATGAAACGCTCAGAAATGAGAGCCGGTTTTTTCTAGAGGACCCCGATGGCTATCTATCGGTTCTGAGACAGCGCGGTGTTTCCGCACATACTAAAATTGCGGAGAAAGGTACCAGCATAGCCCTGCAACCCGTGACTACCAGTGGCGCTAAGAAGGCATTAAAGGGTCAATCTGGATTCGAGATAATTGACGACTATCGAGGCATATCCGTACTTTCCTCTTATGGACCACTCGATCTCGGCAACCAGAAATGGGCGATCATGTCTGAAATCGACGAGTCAGAGGCCTTTCGCGCAACTAACAGTCTAATTGACTCGATCGTCCTGTGGACCGCAGCGATTGTGTTGGCGATTGCAGTGATTGTCGTCACCTTAAGTGCCTTGCTCGCTAAAAGAATCATTAAACCGTTAGATGGCTTATCAAGCAGGCTCACCCAACTCGCGGTCGACGAAGCTGATTTGACCCAGCGTATCCCCCCCGTCGGTACGCCTGAAATTGACAGAATCGGCACTGGTTTCAATAGTTTCATGGAGCGACAGCAGTGTGTCATTAGCCAAATAAAGGATGCCACTAACGGTATTGCGTTTGCTAGCGCAGAATTGACTAGCACGATGCAACAGACAACTGAGAGCAGCAGATCACAAGCTAAAGAAATCACCAGCATCAGCAAGTCCATGGGCAGCTTTGTGACGGCAATTGCCAACATCACACAACATACCCAAACCGCAAAAACAGACACAACAATGGCAAGCAACAGTTCCGACCAGAATGCCGAGCGGGCACAGTTAGCTGCCAATAACATCCAACAGTTGGTCAACGAAGTCTCTGGCTCGGTGAGCACGCTCCAGACTCTGCAAGAAGAGGTTAATGCCATCGCCGACGTGTTGGTGATTATCAATACGATCGCTGATCAAACCAACCTACTCGCCTTAAACGCCGCGATTGAAGCAGCGCGTGCCGGAGAGCACGGCAGAGGATTTGCAGTCGTCGCAGATGAAGTGCGTACCCTTGCATCCAAAACTCAACAAAGCACCTTCACCATCCAAGATCAGATCGGCAGACTGTCAGTTGCGGCAAAATCTGCAGTTGATTCGATGGAGCGAGCATCTGTTTCTGCAGCGGGCGGTATACATCTAGTTGAAACCGTCAGTACAACCCTTCAGGAGCTAAATGGCATCATCGGTAACCTTTCTGGTGTTAACGATACAATTGCGCAACAAAGTCACCAACAAACATTCACCGTCAAATTTATCAATAAGAGCGTGTCAGCGCTTAGCGTTAATTCGGAACAACTCTCGGCCACAGCATCCCAAGTATTGAGTGCTGCAGAGGAATTATCTCAGGTTGCCAAACGAATTGATGGTGAAGTTCAAAAATTTCAGACATAAAAAAGCCCCGGACAATGCCGAGGCTTTTTCTATCCGAGCTGTCTATTCTAGCCTTCTAACTCAGAAGGGCATCAAACTCTGGCACAGCCTTGAAAAGGTCTGCAACCAGTCCATAGTCTGCTACCTGAAAGATCGGTGCGTCTTCATCTTTATTGATCGCAACAATAACCTTGCTGTCTTTCATACCAGCAAGGTGTTGAATGGCACCACTGATACCAACTGCAATATAAAGATCCGGAGCAACAATTTTACCTGTTTGACCAACCTGCATATCATTCGGGCAAAAACCCGCGTCAACCGCTGCGCGTGAAGCACCCATCGCCGCTCCAAGCTTGTCAGCAACAGATTCGAGAATTTTAAAGTTCTCACCGTTCTGCATGCCTCGACCACCAGAAATAATAATACTGGCAGCAGTTAGTTCAGGCCGATCCAATTTAACGATATCGGCTTTCACCCAGGAAGAAAGACCAGCGTCTTTAACAGTATCCAAAGATTCAACGGTAGCGCTTCCGCCTTCGGCTGAAACTGCATCAAAAGCCGTTCCACGAACGCTGATGACCTTGATGCTATCCAAAGACTGCACCGTTGCGATTGCATTACCGGCGTAGATTGGACGCTCAAAGGTATCTTCGCTTACCACACCGCTAATGTCAGAAATCTGTGCGACATCCAGCAGAGCTGCAATGCGCGGCAAGTAATTTTTGCCCGCCGAAGTCGTCGGGGACATGATGTGGCTGTAGTTTTTGCCAATTTCAACCACAAGATCAGCAATGTTTTCTGCTAGCTGATGTTCATAGGCTGCATTGTCAGCGACTAGTACTTTAGTCACGCCACCAATCTTAGCGGCAGCTTCACCCGCCGCGGCACAATTTCCACCGGCCACAAGTATTTCGATATCACCACCAATTTCTTTGGCTGCGGCAATCGTTACCAGCGTGGCTTGCCCAATGGTTTCATTATCGTGGTCTGCAATTACGAGAATAGTCATTAGATCACCTTCGCTTCATTTTTCAGTTTATCAAACAGTGCTTCCACAGATTCTACGATGATGCCAGCTTTACGTGCTGCGGGCGATTCTACCTTGAGTGTTTTAACTCGCGGTGTCACATCGACACCAAGGTCTTCAGGTGTATAGATATCAACTGGCTTCTTCTTCGCCTTCATAATGTTCGGCAAAGAGGCATAGCGAGGCTCATTCAGCCGTAGGTCAGTTGTGACGACACAAGGTAACTTGACGGTAATGGTTTCTAAGCCACCATCAATCTCACGAGTCACTGTCGCAGAGTCAGAACCAAGATCGACTTCCGATGCGAAGGTCGCCTGGGGATAGCCCGTTAGCGCAGCAATCATTTGGCCTGTTTGGCTATTGTCACCGTCGATTGCTTGTTTACCGGTTATGATCAGCTGAGGCTGCTCTTTATCGATGACCGCTTTCACAAGCTTAGCAATCGCCAGAGGTTGCATTTCTTCATCAGACTGAACCAGGATCCCACGGTCTGCGCCGAGCGCGAGTGCCGTTCGAATCTGCTCCGAGCAGGCGCTGGTGCCGACAGAAACCACAATGACTTCTTCAACTTTGCCGGCTTCTTTAAGGCGTACAGCCTCTTCAATGGCAATCTCGTCAAAAGGATTGACGGACATTTTCACGTTATTTAGATCGACGCCGCTGTTGTCGGCTAAAACGCGTACGTTCACGTTATAGTCCACAACACGTTTGGCAGTTACAAGAACCTTCATGTAATCCCCTGCTCGTTTGAAAGGAAAATTGGCCCAATGGATGGCAGAGTTCTGCTTGAGAGTCCTGTTACAGATTCCAGCTGCAGAGTTCTACTACCAGCCGAACGACAGTGATCTAGACCTTAGTCCAGAGCCATGCCGCAAGAGGGATTTGTTATTTTGGGCACTAGCGCCGCAAAAGAGGGGCGTATTCTGCCGCTTTACGCCATCATGGTCAACTGTTTTGTGCGCTGCCGCAGACAGCTAAGTATTTAATTATCAAGAACTTATGGTTATCACTGGGATAAATGTCATAGGATTATTCAGTCACCTTGTGTTTCCTTTAATTCACCAATTTCACTACAATAGGGGTCCATCATCAATAAGGTAGTTGCCTGCAGAGCAATTGCCTTTTCAGGAGTGTAGTTGTGGAACGAGAATCGATGGAGTTTGACCTTGTAATCGTTGGTGGCGGGCCTGCTGGCCTCTCCGCGGCGATCAAGTTCGCCCAGTTAGCCGTCGAGGCAGGTGAAGAGTATACCGTTTGCCTGGTAGAGAAAGGCTCAGAGATTGGGGCTCACATTCTTTCTGGTGCCGTCGTAGAACCTCGCGCACTTGATGAGTTATTCCCAACATGGCAAGAAATGGGGGCTCCCCTTAACAACCCGGTTACCGAGGATCATGTCTACTATCTAACGGATGAGAATCAAGGGATCAGATTCCCCAGCATCCTCGTACCGAAAGGTCTTCACAATGACGGTAACCATGCCGTCAGTCTTGCTAACCTTTGCCGTTGGTTGGGCGAACAAGCCGAAGAACTCGGCGTTAACATTTTCCCAGGATTTGCCGCGAGCGAAGTCCTCTACAGTGAGGAAGGTGCCATTAAAGGTGTTGCCACGGGCGATATGGGAGTGGCTGCCGACGGCGAGCACAAATCGACCTATACCCCAGGCTATGAACTCCACGCTAAATACACCATGTTCGCAGAGGGTTGCCGTGGCCATCTTGGCAAACAGCTGATGGAAAAATTCAACCTTAATCAAGACTGCGATACGCAGCACTATGGTATTGGATTCAAAGAAGTTTGGGATGTCGACCCGGCAGTTCATGTGCCGGGGAAGGTTGTACACACAGTTGGTTGGCCTTTGGGGCACTTCCCGGGTGGCACGCTTGGTGGCTCTTATCTATACCACTTAGAGAACAACCAAATAGCGGTAGGTTTGATCGTTGATCTCGGCTATCAAAATCCGCACATTAGCCCGTTTGATGAATTCCAAAAGTACAAACAGCACAAGATCATTCGCAAGTATCTAGAAGGCGGCAAGCGAGTCTCCTATGGTGCAAGGGCTGTTGTAAAAGGTGGTCTAGCGGCACTGCCAAAGCTCACCATGCCAGGTGGGCTGCTATTGGGTGACAACGCTGGGTTTTTAAATAATCTGAAGCAAAAAGGGACTCATACTGCCATGAAGTCTGGAATGTTAGCTGCAGAGTCTGTTTTTGATGCCCTCAAAGCCGGCGATAGCGGCGGTAACGAACTCCATTCGTTCCCTGAGGCGTACAAGAAGTCTTGGCTCTATGAAGAACTGTATCAGGCAAGAAACACAACTGGATGGCAACACAAACTGGGACTGTTCCTAGGGATGGCGGCGATCTTTATCGATCAGCTATTTAAAGGCAAGATTCCAATCAATCTTAAGGATTCTAAACCCGACCATGCAACACTAAAACTCGCGAGTAAGTGTGAAAAGCCCGACTATCCCAAGCCTGATGGTGTTTTAACTTTCGATAAACTGTCATCCGTCTACATCACCAATACTTCCCATGTAGAAGATCAACCCTGCCACCTACAGCTCAAGGATCCTAATATTCCCATTCATTCCAACTTGCCACTTTATGACGAGCCCGCTCAGCGCTACTGTCCAGCGGGTGTCTATGAGGTGATCGAGGAGGAAGGCCAGAAGCGGTTTCAAATCAACGCTCAGAACTGCATCCACTGCAAGACCTGTGACATTAAGGATCCCGCTCAGAACATCAATTGGGTTGTGCCTGAAGGTACTGGTGGCCCCAATTATGGCAATATGTAACCTGACAAACTGTAGCGAAGTAAGTCAGTCGCCGAGAAAGGTTTTACAGACGACTTGACTCTATTAGTGGGAAAAATTCACTCTGGCTCCAGACACCGTGCCAGAGTGACCCTGCAACTTCAGACTGCACCAACAAATCTGTTAGCTGATAATAAACGTTGCGATTAATTCGCGCTTCTAGGCCGTCTCGAATCATCACGTATAGAGCTGTCTCTTCGGCATCTGTATCCATCTCTACCCTGAGCGGGTGATCTCGACCAAGCCGCACGTCTTCACTCACATTGGTCGTGAACCCAATTTCCTGCTGAACGCCTTCGCCCGTGTTTGTCATCAGCACTATCTGAAATGGGGCATCTTGAACACGTATCCTGCACTTCTCTACTGGCGTAACCAGAAAATAGTCACCCTCTTCAATTCTCATCACCGAGGCAAATAGATGCACAAGTCGAGGTCTTTCAATCGGCGTGCCCAGGTAGTTCCAGGTGCCATCGGCACAAATTTCCATATCAATGTCTTTGACTGTGTCTGGATGCCACAAATGTATGGGGGGCCTACCTTTGCCTTTAACTTTTTCCAGTTCAGCTAAAAGTGAATATGGCGCCTGGCTCATAAATTGCCTCAAAAGTTTTGATGTTCTCTGCCGATACCAATTAGGCAAGGCCACGTATTAGAATCTGCTGACTAAGCCCTGTACTTAAACCCTATACTTAAACCCTGCACTAAAACAAGGAAGTTTACACCGTTGCGTTCATCCAAGAACCAATCTTTGCTGACAGGACCAGGATCAATACCCGAGATTGCCGCGCCGACTCGGCCAATATTGGCGATCATCGCGATACTCGCGATTGGCAGTGGCCTCGTGCTATTGGTGGACAGCATCGTCAGCATCACATCCCTGGTCGCGTTCTGCTTGCTGGTTGTTTGTCTCGGGGTGCTTGTCAAACTTTGCGATACGCTGCTCAAACAAAAGAACGAGGCACTGCGTTTTGAAGAAACCCTTGACGCACTAACCGATATCTACTGGCAATGGGACTTAGAAACCGGTGAATTTCAGTACAACGGCATAATGTCTGAACTATTAGGTTACGAAGACAGGAAGCCGTCGGATGCATTCTGGAAGGAGATCATTCATCCAGTTGACCGCCCCTTGCAGAAGTATCATCTGCTACGACACCTTAAGGATGAGACTGTCCCCTACTATTGTGAATACCGGTTTCTAGATCGCCATCAGGAGTATCAATGGTTTGCCGGGAGAGGCAAGGTCGTTCGGCGTGATCAGCAGCATCGTCCACTACTCATGATCGGCAGTGTCGAACATATCCAGCCACGCAAGGACATGGAACAGAATCTTATCCACGCCCACAAAATGGAAGCACTAGGTCAGCTTACGGGCGGCATTGCACATGACTTTAACAACATACTGGGGACCGTTCTTGGCTATGCAGAGCTATCTGTCGACTCCAATTCACCGGCAAAAATGCAGGAGTATGCAGAGCAGATTTACCTGGCTGGCAGCCGCGCCCGCAATGTCGTCAGACAACTGCTCGACTTTAGCCGCAACTCCAAGGGCGAAACCGATGCAGTCGACCTCAAACAGGAGATTGAGGACTCTATTCTGATGGTTCGATCAACAATGCCGTCTACGGTAGAAATTCACAGCCACTGGCCCGAAGCACCTTGTATGTCTGTAATGGACCCCAATCAATTGCAACGAGTCTTATTAAACCTGTGCATTAATGCTCGTGATGCAATGTCAGGAACCGGCCAGATGACGATTACCTTAGCGTCTAACACCATAGAGCAACAAGTCTGTGCATCCTGCCAACAGGAGTTCAGCGGAAATCATAACCGCTTGACGGTATCCGACACAGGGAGTGGGTTCCAAGATCATTTGAAAAACAAGTTGTTTGAACCCTTCTTCACCACAAAGCCATTTGGCGAAGGAACCGGTATGGGTCTATCTGTCGTTCATGGCATCGTGCATGAATGCGGAGGACATATCTCGATATCCAGCGAAGCCGGCACTGGTACCGAAGTCAGCCTATATTTTCCTAATGCATCATCTTCTGAGGGGTCATCTCCGAACCAAATCGAATTGACTTAAGGATTTCAAGTACGCGTCCAGCGGCGGCCAAATAAGCTTCCGACTGTCTGCAGTAAAAATACTACCTCTGGTATCGAGTTTTAGGTGATCGACCAGTTCTTCGCCTTGACTCGCATAAATGTAAATATTCATCCGGGCTTCACCTAGATTGAATTCACTGGGTGGCACCTGCTCGCTTATAATTTTAAGGATGCCGTCTTGTTCAACGTAGCGGTCAACATGCGGGAATACCACGTAATCCATTCCTGCAAAGCGTGCGCTAACAAAGGCTTGCTCCAACGTTTCTGCATGTCGGCCACGCCGAGCCCTTGAATAGTATTTTCTGAAGACTGTCACGATTTCGTCGACCAAATCGCTGTCTTGGTAAACGCTAGCCGGTTGCATGACGTATATTCGGGCATTCGCATCAATTGCCCAGTGACTGCGGCGACTGATCGTCTGCTCAGGAATCAATCCAGTCCAACTCGCATAGGGCCTAAGGTTAGTACCGGTATAGCTGCAAGCACTGGTCGCTGCAAGAATGAGAATAGCAATGAAGGCATTCCGTGCGTTCATTTGAGGGCTCCAAGATAAACTGAACCCTAATAGTATAGACGCTCAGCCACCAATGAATTTCATAACGGTGGTTTCACCCTGAAACGCTAGCTGTTTATCACCCAGCGCGCCGAGAAGCATTTTTTGTATCTTAGGTAGTGCCAGGTGGGAGGGTTTATCCAACAAATCGCCGATGTATTGACTACGGCTGCTACTAAGACAACCATACAAATTTCCGTCAGAAGAGAGCCGGAGGCGCGTACACGAGCGACAAAATGGTTCGCTTTCATTAGCGATGATGCCGAACGTGCCCTGCCCTGGAATCTCGAACCGAACTGCGGTGGAATCATAAGGTGCATCAGTGCGGGCAAACTCGTACTTCCCGCTGATCATATCCAGCAAAGCCTCCATTGACAGGAAATCCTGTTGAAAAGCATTACTACCGAGTAAATGTCCCATCTGCATGAGTTCGATATAGCGCAATTCAATGCCACGTGCCAGGCAATAGTCGAGCAGTGGCACAACCTGATTAGCATTCTTACTGCGCAGTGGCACCATATTGACTTTTAACTTGATACCGGCATCGAGCATCGCATCCATCCCGGCGAGAACTGTTTTGAGGTCGCCGCCTCTGGCAATCGCCTTAAAGCTGACAGGATCGAGGGTATCGAGACTGACATTGAGTCGTTTTATACCGGATTCAACAATGACGTCGCGCTTTTTTAACAGCAGCTGGCCGTTGGTTGTCATGCTAACGTCGCGCAGCGGTAACTGCATAACACCGAGTAGAAAATCATCGAACTTAGGTGTCACCAGTGGCTCACCACCGGTTATCCGTATTTTGTCGATTCCAGCCGCTTGCTGTAACAGTTTGACAGCCTGAAGTAGCTCAGTGGCAGCAAGTTCGCTCTTAGCCTTCATCAAGCGTTTCCCATCAGGCACACAGTACGTGCAGGCGTAATTGCAGGCTGCAGTCAGACTGACACGTAGGTTTTTAAATTGGCGACCAAGTCGATCAACGATCATTTGTAAATTATTGCACGCTAACCGGTCCCATAGAAACCAAACTTCTGTCTATAATGGAAGTCATAACCTTCACAAATATCGTTATAACCCTATGGGCTTTTTCAACTTCCTGTCACAACCCGCTATTCAGTGGCTCAATCAGCAAGGGTCTGCCCGATCTTTACAACTGAGCGACTTCGAACGCATCAAATATGAGGTGCGTCCCTGCGATGTCTTATTGGTGGAAGGCAGATCACGGGTCAGTAACGTTATACGAATAATTACTCAAAGCCCCTGGACACACGCAGCGCTTTACGTTGGTCGGTTATACGACATCGAAGATACTGACCTACAAAAAATCGTCCAGCATCACTATAAGGGTGACCGTGACGACCGTTTGGTCATAGAAAGTCTGCTCGGTTATGGAACGATTGTCCGTAGTCTCGAAAATTATAAAACAGAACATTTGCGTATCTGCCGACCTTCGCGACTTGGTATGAAGGATGCCCAGCAGGTCGTTCGATATGCCATTAGTCGACTTGGCATCGATTACGATGTTAGGCAGATTTTTGATTTGGCAAGATTTCTCTTTCCGTGGTTCCTGTTACCCCGTCGTTGGCGATCAAGTTTGTTCCAACAGAACCCAGGTACATCCACTCGTACGGTTTGTTCGACTATGATCGCTGAGGCATTCTCATTTGTTCAGTTTCCAATCCTGCCTCTGGTAAAACAGACCGAGGATTCTGGCGTTAAATTGTTCCGGCGCAACCCCCGCCTGTGCACACCCAGCGACTTTGACTACTCTCCCTACTTCAAAATCATTAAATATCCGTTTGTCGATATCGGCCACCACAACGATCCAAACCTGTTGCCCTGGCATGCTTCAGGGGAGCTCAATAAGGACGAAGTTGACTTATACCTGCAGGGCGCGCTGAAGCCAAAAACAGAAGACGTGGACGCAGCGATCATGCAGGCCGTCGCCGTATCCGAGGCGCCTATGGAACCTGACAAACCCCACGAAAACAATCAACAAGAGACACAAGAAGACTCGCAAGAAGACACACAAGAAGACACACAACAACAGAAGCCCCAAATCCACTAATCAAGCGATGTCGAAAAGCTCTGAGCGAGCACCAGCGCTCTGACCGCCAGAGACTATGGTTAGTTGGGGTGTTTAAGGTTTTTCACCCCCATCGTAAAAGCCTTCAACATAGGGTTGAGGACTCTAAGTAGGGTTGAGGACTCCAAGATGCTGCAAGGCGATGTATGTCACTCCAAATGGTCACTAGCCCGGCTGTTTAGCCGGGCTTTTTTGGGCTGCTAGAGAACCAATCAGTGCTTTCACAAAGCCATTCGCCCAGAACACCTTGTTAGATCCTTTGACCAAAATGGTATCACCCGCATGAAACCCCCGGGCAAGGGTCGGCATATCGATCTCGTCGCAGGATGAAAAGTGTTCATCGCCAGAGGTAGCGGCAAAGCCGGCCCCTACCGTGAGCACGCGATCGAATTCAGAGAAGCATGCGGACAGCTTTCGGTGGTAGTCAGCAGACATATCACCCAATTCCATAATCTCACCAAGGATTGCTATGCGTCTGCCTGGTTTTATCTGCAGTGCGTCAAGTGCATATTGCATACTGACCGGATTAGCATTGTAACTGTCGTCAATTACGGTAACTCCATTAATAACGGTTTCATCTCCTCTACCCACTGGTGACGTCAGCGATGACATTTTCAGCGCAACGCTGGATAAATCTGCCCCTAATTGCTTAGCCATAGCGAGTACCGCGAGAGAGGTTTGTAATCGGTGCTCACCCCCAGAAACAAGCCGGTATCGAATAAGCTCAGCTGAGACGTTTGCTTGAATTTCCCACCCAGCATCAGTGATTTCATATTCAGCGCAAACATCGGCAGAGTTGCCGATGCCAAAAGTGAATTCTCTTTCATGACCGGTCGCCAGAGACTCTGGAAGGATGAGGCAACCAGCTTCAACTAACCCATCGGCGATACAACGCTTCTCTTTCTCAAGTGAATCGAACGACTCAAAGTTACCGATATGTGCGGGCAAGACGTTCAGCAAAACGGCGATGTGAGGTTGAACCAGCCTGCTTAAAGGCGATATTTCACCACTATGATTGGTCCCTATCTCAAACACGCCGACGCCACTCTCCCTGGGCATACGACTAAGGGACAGTGGCACACCCCAGTGGTTATTGAGACTGCCAACAGATCCATGCACATCAAACTGATCTGCCAGACATTGCATAAGCCACGACCTTGCTGTGGTTTTTCCCGCGCTACCGGTAATAGCGACAACGCGAGCTGCGCAGCGTTGTCTGGCCAAATCACCTAATGCCCACAAGCCATCCAGAGTGTCGGGAACTCTTATGAAAGGATAATCAGTAGTGTTCGTTGACCGACCCAACATCACGGCGCTCGCGCCTGCTGCTAGCGCCGTATCAATAAACTCGTGACCATCACGAAGGTTAGTAATACTCGTCTGAAATCGAGGACCTGGATCACCGGATAATGCAACGAACAAATCTCCGGATTGAATCTGTCTGGAATCAATACTGACACCTGAAATATCAGGCCCAGTTATCTGGGATGCATGCCCAAGGTTTGATAATTCAGTCCAGGTCCAAAGTGGCATCACGGTCTCCGCGCGGAAACGTCCGCTCTGATAAGTTCATGAGACATTCGATAAGCATCTTCTCGACCATCATAGTAACCCTGTTTTAACACTTGTATTTCATAGCCTGCCGTTTCATAAAATTTCACAGCACCCGTATTTTTCAGTCGCACTTCTAACGCAATGTAATTTAGCGCTGCAACCCTGGCGCTGGCTTCCAACCACTCAAGTAGTTGTACACCGATCCCCTGACGACGAAACCGCAGCGGTGTTGCCAATAAACAAAGATGGCCATGTAGTTCGTGGAATTCCATCGCGGCAAAGCCAGCCAGCTCATTGTCAGACGTCCGGGCAACAATCACTGAGCAGTCCTTTTCCCGAATCAGACTCAAAATCCTTGAGGGCTTCCAGCGCCAGCGAAGGCCATCCTCAATTGCGATTCGTGATAAGTCTGCTAGTTCTATGCAATCAGCGGGTTTCGCGAGCTCAATTGCAATAGTCGCTCTAGTGGCCAATGGCTTCTGCTCGCTCTCGTAAAAGATACTTTTGTACTTTGCCTGTTGAGGTTTTCGCCAGCTCGCCAAAGATAATTGTTTTCGGTACCTTAAAGCGGGCCATTTCTTGCCGGCAGTATTCGATCACTTCTTCTGCTGATAGCGACTCACCGGGTTTTACAGAGATAAATGCACAGGGGTGTTCGCCCCACTTTTCATCCATCTTGGCGACTACAGCGGCTTCTAGAATTTTCGGATGCTTGAATAAAATATCCTCTATCTCGATGCTGGATATATTCTCACCACCGCTAATAATGACATCCTTGGATCGATCCTTAATCTGGATGTAACCATCAGGATAACAAACAGCAATGTCGCCCGAATGAAACCATCCGCCCTTGAAGGCAGCCTGGGTGGTGGCGGGGTTCTTTAGATAGCCCTTCATGATGATATTGCCGCGCATCAATACTTCACCCTGGGTTTCTCCATCCCAGGGCACGGGTATAAGACTGTCGGGGTCTGCAACCATCATATCTCCGGCCAGCGTTGAAACAATACCCTGACGGGCCTTTAAGGTGGCTTTCTCGTCTTCAGGTAAGTCGTCCCATGCCGATCGCCAGGCTGAGACAACCATCGGACCATAGGTTTCTGTCAAGCCATAGACCTGCGTAACGTCAAAACCCAGAGCTTCCATTCCTTGAATAACGGCGGCTGGAGGTGCGGCACCAGCCGTCATGACAGAAACCTTATGAGTAATGCCTGCTTGCAACTCTTCGGCTGCATTAAGCAGTGTGTTCAGTACAACGGGTGCACCACAGAAATGGCTAACCTTGTGTTCCTTTATGGCGGTAAATACAGCCTCTTCCTTGACCTGACGTAAACAGATATTAACCCCAACAACCGCCGCCATCGTCCAGGGAAAGCACCAGCCGTTGCAATGGAACATTGGCAACGTCCAGAGGTAGCATGGGTGCAACCCCATCCCCCATGTCAACGCATTATTCGCCGCGTTCAAATAGGCGCCTCTGTGGTGGTAGACAACACCTTTGGGATTACCGGTCGTACCCGACGTGTAGTTCAGTGAAATTGCAGACCACTCATTCTCGGGGAGTTGCCATTCAAAATCGTCCCGACCTTCTGCTAGTAGATCATCGTAGGTCATAGTCCCGATAGGCTCACCCCCTTCAACGAGTGCATCATCAACATCGATCACCAAAATACTCTGGTCAGGGGCCTCAGCTTTAAGAATAGCCAGAGCCTCTGTCAAGATTGCGGAAAATTCCCTGTCAGCAATCAGTACTTTAGCTTCTGCGTGGCGAAGAATGAACGCCACGGTTTTTGCATCCAGCCGGGTATTGATGGCATTGAGCACTGCACCACTCATCGGTATCGAAAAGTGTGACTCAAACATCTCAGGAATATTGGGCAACATAACCGCCACGGTATCGCCAGGGCTAACGCCTCTGTCCTGCAGAGCGCTGGCTATTTTTAAGGCACGCTGATAGGTCTCGCCCCAGGAGTAACGGCGCTCACCGTGAACAGTGGCGGTATAATCTGCATACAACAGGGCTGCCCGACGGAAAAAGGACAAGGGCGAAAGCGACTCGAAGTTCGCACTATTCTTCTCTAGCTGACTATCGTAAATATGACTCACGGCGGCGATTTCCTCACGCACTTCTCTCGATTTAAAGGTAACATTTTGTACCGGAATTACAGAAGTGCTTTATGACGCCAACTATCGACTGTGTGATCTTCGATCTAGGCGGCGTGCTGATTGAGTTAGACGGCCCCCCGCTATCTCCAGACCATAGTCAGTTCAGTGAACCAGAGAATTGGCAGAAGTGGCTGCAGTCATCGGCCGTGCGTCAATTTGAGTCAGGACAAAGTCACCCGGAAGAATTTGCGACAGCGCTCATCGGGGAAATGGGGCTAGACCAAACAACAGAATCATTTCTTTCGGACTTCAAGGCTTGGCCGAGGGGGTTCTACGCTGAGGCTGAGTCGCTTCTAGGTGAATTAAAGCAAAGCGTCCAGCTAGCCTGCCTGTCCAACACCAATAGACTACACTGGGAGCGATTTAATCGGGAATCCGACGTCATCAGCCAGTTTGACTTTGTTTTTGCTTCTTTCGAGACCGGCCATCTGAAACCCGACCTGGCCGCCTTTAATCACGTCATCTACTCGCTTGATAAACGCCCTGACCAACTGCTGTTTTTCGATGACAACGCAGCAAACGTCCAATCTGCGAGAAGTACGGGGATGAGAGCAGAACTCACGTGCGGCCCGATAGAAGCCGCAACACACCTGAAACGCTATGGTTTGCTGTGATAACATATCAGCTCAAGAATGAGGAATTAGCGACATGATAGGACGGTTTTTTTCTGGCCTCTGGCAGGCCATTACAGTCACGAAGGAAGCGCTTGGCAATATCATTTTTGTCGTGATCGTTGTCGTTATTCTCGCCGCGCTATTTTCCGGCGACTCTGAAACGATTCCGGACAGAACTGCACTGGTGATTAATCCCACGGGCGCTATCGTTGAACAAAAACAATTAGTGGACCCCATCGCTGGTTTTCTTTCTGGCTATGATGACGAAGAGTCCGAAACTGCACTGCGTGATATTACTGATGCTATCCGCAGCGGCGCTAAGGACGAACGGGTTAAAACGCTCGTATTGAACCTGGACCGATTACAAACTGCGGGTCTAAGTAAACTCGAAGATATCGGCAGAGCCATTAGCGAATTCAAGCAAACGGGTAAACCGGTCTATGCGTTTGGTGGCAGCTATTCCCAGAGCCAGTATTACCTCGCCAGCATGGCTGACGAAGTGTATCTAGATGAATCCAGCTTCCCAGTTTTCAATGGGGTGTTTCTACCAGGGTTCGGTACGTATCCGATCTATTTTAAATCTGCTCTCGACAAGCTGAATGTTCAGTTCAATGTCTACAAAGTTGGCACGTACAAGGGCGCAGTTGAGCCCTACCTCAGAGACAATATGTCTGATGAATCCAGGCTTGCGAATCTGGCGTGGCTAGACACGCTATGGGCAAACTATCGCACACATATTACCGCCAATCGGGGCATGAGCGGCGCCAGTTTCGATGCCTTTACGAATGAGTATGACGAGTTGCTTGCAACGACGAATGGCAACGGTAATCAACTTGCTGTGCAGCAAGGCCTAGTGGATGACCTGATCAATCGCAAAGATTGGAAGACTATGATGGTCGATCTGGTCGGTAGCGATGGTGATTCATTCCACCAAACAAATTTCCGCGACTATTTGGCGCTCACTCGCCCCCCTATTCCGATCGTAAACCCTGCCACTGACAAGATCGCAGTCGTCATTGCAAGCGGTGTGATCCTCGACGGTGATCAACCACCGGGAGATGTGGGCAGTAAAACTGCCATCGCGATGATCGATCAAGCCAGACAGGATCAGTCCGTAAAAGCCTTGGTACTAAGGGTCGATAGTCCGGGCGGCAGCGCAACAGCATCTGAGGATATTCGTCGAGCACTCGTGCAGTTCCAGAAGGAAGGTAAACCCGTTGTCGTTTCGATGGGCAGTTATGCGGCTTCAGGCGGCTATTGGATCTCAGCTTCAGCGAACAAGATATTCGCCAACGCCAATACACTGACTGGTTCGATTGGTACGTTCCTCACATTTCCTTCAGTCAAAACCGCCGCTAACGGATTGGGCGTTTTTTCAGATGGTGTCGGTACAACAAAACTGAGCAACTTGCTGAACCCCTTAGAAGACATTCCCGAGGCTCTGGACACTATTCTCACACTCTCAATTAACAGCACCTATCAACGCTTTATTGCACTGGTAGCAGATGGTCGAGACATGACCCTGGAGCAAGCTGACACAATTGGCCAGGGGCGTGTGTGGGCAGCGCAAGATGCGCTAGATCATGGTTTAATCGATGCTATCGGTTCACTGGACGATGCAATTGACTCCGCTGCGCTGCTGGCGGACGTTGGCAACTATGATGTGATCTATGTAGAACAACCGCTATCCACCAAAGATAGGATTTTGAAGGAAATAACCAACACCAGCTTAAAATCTGTTCACGGCTTATTAGGGACCAGCGTTGTAAGCCAGGATGCGTACAAATTTCTATCGCTTATGAAGACAGAGCTGAGTACGTTACTCAGCATGAGTCGTCAGCCCGGAATCTATGTACAGTGCCTTGACTGCAAGCTCTCACTTTAAGGCGCTAAATCAAACCTGATTTCGGCCCTATTCGATCTGCCAGGCGTCAGTGCGTCATAGCAAAGCGACCTCATCACGGTTGGCTGGCGTTCAGCTTAAGTTCAGTTGCATTGCTGTAAATTAGCCCCTAACGTCAACTACCGTGTATCCAGCATGAAAAAATTCATCATGAGCGGATCCAAATGGATCGCTGTCATTGCCTTTGGCCTCAGCATCAGTGCGAACAGCGCCATCGCAGAAGACTATGAAGTTACGACCAATCACTCACCCAGCGCGAGTGAACCGGAGAAGGTCTACGTTGAATCAGCGAACGGTACCTATCGCAGTACTAGCAGCGATGATTACTGCTTCTATAATGCAGAGCACGATCATATCCACTGCTACGCCGAAGACCCTGAGGTTCAAAATAATAGGGTCGTCGTTGAAAAAATTGTGGAAAACCGTACCTACCGTTCCACGCGTAGACGTTACGACCCGATTGCAACAGGCATTGGTGTCGGTATCGCTATAGGACTTCCGTTACTCGTCAACCATGCGATTCATGACCGCCACTATTATGGAAACTATAATCGACACTACAACCGGCACTACAATCGAAACTACAATCGAAACTACAATCGAAACCACAGACACGGCCACTCTGACCATGGCTATAGGGATGATCGACGCAGCCATCGGGGTAAAGGGAAACATCACTTTCGCTAGCGTTTGATCCTTAAATTTTAGACAGGTCTTCAGGCATTTTAATAGGTAGATCTTCAATAACAGGTTCAGGCCGACGCCAGAATTCAGCCAGCAATTGCCCGAGATGATTCTGGTGGCGGGCCTGCTGTATGTGCCAGTGAGGCGGAAATAAATTTCGATATCCAGTTTCATTAAAACGATGATCAATTAGGCAGACGATGCCGCGGTCCGACTCCGATCGAATCACCCGCCCGGCCGTTTGCAATACCCTGTTCATCCCGGGATATTGATAAGCAAATTCAAAACCCCTGCCCGAATCCTCAAAATAATCACGGATCGTGTTTCGCTCCATACCAATTTGCGGTAAACCCACACCGACGACAATCGCCCCTATCAACCGCGCACCCTTTAAATCGATACCTTCGCCAAAAACACCTCCCATAACAGCAAAGCCTAAAACTGGTCGTTCTGTATCATCAAACTCCGCCAGAAAATTCGCCCTTGCCTCATCGTTCATACGACTGGATTGGGAAATAATTGGATGACGGGGATATCGTTCTCGAAACTTTTCAACCACCATTTGCAAGTAAGCATGAGATGGGAAAAAAACCAGGTAATTACCGACCTTGGCTTCGATAACGAGTGCCAGGGTGTCGACCAAATCATACAGAGATGCGGTGCGATTATTGTAAGTAGTAGAGAGAAAGCTAGTCGTGAAAACACCGAGGTTTGCTTCATCAAACGGAGACGGAATCTGATACCAAAGACTATTATCACCCAACCCCATCAACGTCTTGAAGTAAGCCTGGGGACCAAGGGTAGCTGAAAAACAGACACTCGATGACATCCGCCCAAACCCTGCGGCCAGGCCTTTCGTTGGATTGACGCAGAAGAGCTTAAATACGGAGCGGTCACGGGACTTATCGACCAGACACGCATAGTTTGCATCTGCTTCTTCAGCCACACGAATAAACCGCAGCACATCGAAATAGAGCGTAAGTAATGCTACATTGCCCTGTTCATCTTCAAGTGCAACTTCAGCGGCTTCAGTGAATCGTCGCAAGCTACGATAAAAGCCTTCTGGAAACACTTGCAGCCGAGTAGAAGTTTCGATCCGCCGTACAATTTCCAGCATTTGCTTATTCATGGCGGATAGTGCGCTCTTAATGGCCGAGTTCTTTTCACCAATATCACGTCGCAACGCGAGTACGTCTTCCTTGCACAAACTGGCTGAGAACATGTCCCGCCCACGATCTACTAAATTGTGAGATTCATCCATCAAAAGCCCATAAGACCCTGGTTCGTCGAAATGGCGCCTCAAGTAAACAGTTGGATCAAACACATAATTGTAGTCACCAATAACGACATCAGCGATGTCCGTTAAATCCAGCGACAACTCAAAGGGACAGATGTCGTGCAACTTAGCGAGCCGCTCGATTGCGCCACGATCAAAGCTCTCGTTGATTTGTATCGCAGCATCCAGAGCCGCTGGCAATTTGTCGTAGTAACCTTTTGCATAATGGCAATAGTCTGGATCGCATGGCAACTCGGGGTTAAAACAAATTTTGTCTTTGGCTGTCAGAGTGACATCTTTCAACTTCAAGCCCTGGTCTCGCATATCTTGAATGGCGGAGATCGCCATCTGTTGTCCGGAAGTTTTAGCCGAGAGATAAAAAATTCGCTCATAGTCCATGTCACGTAACGCCTTTATCGCAGGAAATAAACTGCCAAGCGTTTTGCCAATCCCTGTCGGTGCCTGCATGACCAGTTGTTGCCCGGATTGCATTGCACGATAAACGGACACTGCCATCTCTCTTTGACCAGGCCTAAAATCACCATAGGGCAATGTCATTGTTTGGATCGTAGGATCACGCAGCTCGCGCCAATCCAATAGTCGTTGAATAAAGATTGCGTATGCATCGATGATGCGATGGTACTCAGACTCAAGTGCCTGCATTGTCCAAATATCGTCGAAACTGTATTCCTTGCCCTCGTCCAAATGGTAGTACGTCAGGCGTAGGGTCACTTCTTTCACGGCATAGGATTTACCCAGCAAGTAACCGTAGACCTTGGCTTGTCCCCAATGCAATTTTTTGATGGCATCCGGTAGTCGATTCAAATCGACGCGCAGCGTTTTAATCTCTTCAACCACAAAAGCTTCTGGATCAGGAAAGCATCCATCTGCTCGGCCAGAAATTTGCATCAAAAATTGAGGAAACTCGATCGTATCTGAGACAGTCTGTTCCGCTAGATAGTCATCTCCACGGGACTTTTGAAGTTTCTGATGACCGCGAATTCCTTCTATCGCGTTGCTTCTCGCAGAGAACCGAAAATGAATATCTCCTGATTGCTCGACTCGCTCCACCAGAGACTTAACATTGACTTTGAATTTTTCGATCACGCTTGCCATGTGACGTTTATCACCCGCACAGACATGCCCTGTTGTTCAAAAAACCTTAACCAGCGCTTTTGATTTTGCTGCAGTGTGTCACCCGGCCCCTTAATTTCGACCAACTCGTAACCCGCCTCCGCTGGAAAAACGACAAGATCAGGGAATCCACTACGGTTCGCCTTTAAATCTCGCAGCATTCGCTGAAACACTGCACGAAGCTGGTCGGGAGGAATCCGTTCAAGTGCCAGAGAAATAAGCTTGCGATCAAGTGTTCGCCACATAACAAAATGGTTAGCAATACCAAACTTATCGATAAACATCTGCTGGATCTTCTGCTCAGTGGCAGCGCTATCATTCAACTCTGCTAGTCGCTGTTCAATCGCGACCCTACGAGCCACAAAGAACTGCTCTGAAAAAAGGTCCGCGGGACCGCGCTGAAACGGATTAAAGAACACACCCGGTAATGGAGCAAAAATAATGTCCCAAAAATACAGGCCGAACAGGCCGGGCAGAAAACCATTCTCTACATACCGGACGACATGCCGAGCTTCAGGTTGAGTTAGCCCACAGTCCCCGCCGTCATTCGCGATCCAGTCAGCAGATGTTTGTTCCACCCGCTGATCCTCAATGTAGGGAATACAGATTGACTCAACTGGATAGCCATCCTTTTGCTTCGACGGTACTCGCGGCTGGGGTAAGCCGTGTTTCTTGGCGACTCTAGGCGCAAAGCATAATGCAAATTCAAACTCCGCCTCGGAAAGCGGTGCCTCGCAGATCCTTTCACAAAGCTTTATTGCCAACGCCGGCTGCCCCTGATCAACGAGTAACCTGCTACGTCGCTCTCGTGCGGGTATTAGTTCAGATTTCTCATAGAGGGTCATCGCCAGGGGTTTAGCCGATTCACGTTCAAGCTGCCGGGCAACGCGATTCAATATTTTGCTATGACGGCGGGATAGTTCTGGATCAGTGGACGTTTCAAGCTTGAGCAAGAAAGACTCTGCAAATTCAGATAGACAGACCTCGGTTGATGCCATCACCTCATAAGCCATCGTTTGAAGTTGATAGGCATTCAGCAAATCGTCCACGAGTTTTCGCTGACTGAAATACCTACCGTCCAGAGCATATTTCTCATAAGGGCTAATGCCCAGGTCTCTTAGTACAAACTCAGTGAGGTCTTGATACAAATTACCAAAAAATAACAGCCGAAATACACTTAGTGCTTCACTATGACAGGGTTCTAGCAGATCAAACGGCAATCCGTTTTGAATTTGAGTGACCGTGTAGGCCCCAGCCACCGCAGCACTTAGCGCATCTTTTCGTTCAGTACGATTCGAGATATCAAAGTGGGCCAATAATTCTGGTCGCGTTGCTAGGCGCAACCATGGGTCGGCGTCACTCATATGGTTTCGCGCGACGAAACCGCATTCAACGAGTTCGTCTAGAGCGCGATTAAGATCTGCTATTTCATCGTAGCTAAGTTTGTCATGTCGAAAATATGGCCCTTTTCGACCTATGAAACGAACATACAGCCGCTGCGCATCTCTTTCTAGACCCTCAAAATCAGTGCAAAAACTCTGTTCAGCGTCGTTCAGCACGTCCGCATAATGACTTTGAACGAACGCCAGAAAATAGCGAAAGTTATCGAGGTAGTAACCTGTGGGCAGGTCTTCGACCATGGAGAAGTGCAAATCCCAAAAAAACAATACCCGGGATAATAACTGTATCTTTATACAGTCTCAACACATCGCTACCTAACCATTACCAAACCATTAGTAAATTTTACAGGTAACGTAGGGCGGACGGATGAATGCTGGAATAAGGGTTTAAGGTAGGCGAGAAAACCGGTGTTCTGTTCCTGTGACGGGATCTAGCTGAATCATCTCGCCCTCCGCAGTGAACGACAAAAGGCGAACCTGCTGACCTCCGTCCGCATAGGTCAATTGATTACCGACGAGCCCATAGGAGACCGGCATGTTGGTTCCCGACTGAACTTTGTCCAGTTCATAAGTGACGACTATGGGAAAGTTTCCTACCTGTGTTTGCCACTGACCGATAATCGCGTCGGCTGGTTTCGGACCCAATGCAGTACAGCCCTGCAGGAACAGAGCTATTACAATCAGTTGGAAAAAGAATTTGCTGGAAATACGTGCCATGATATGTGCCCTCTGGGTAGCGTTATGTTACCCCTAGCGAGCGTTACCTGCCACCGGCAGCTATGTGATAATGACACAAGAGTGGACACGACGGCCTTAACCTATGACGAGTGACTATGACAATTAACTATGACTATTGAAGATGAAGATGATCTAAAGCACCTACGCGCAATTGGTCGAATCGTGTACGAAACCATGATTTTAATGAGTAAACAGATCGAAGTCGGCATGACGACCCGTGAACTCGATCAAATTGGCCAGCAAAATCTAGAGAAATACGACGCCCGCTCTGCGCCCAAGGTGACCTATGATTTTCCGGGCTATACCTGCATCAGCATTAACGAAGAAGCCGCTCACGGTATTCCAGGCGATCGACGTATCGAAGCTAGTGATGTGGTAAATATTGATGTTTCTGCGGAGCTAAATGGCTATTTCGGGGATACTGGAGGCACGTTTTTAGTACCACCGGTGGATCCAAAGATGGAGTATCTTTGCCAATCCACTCGCAAAGCACTGCGTCAAGCGATGAAAGCGGCGAAGGCAGGTGCACGGATAAACCAAATTGGCCGCGCCATTGAGCGGACTGCGCGGCAAACTGGGTTTGTGACATTGAAAGACCTTGGCAGTCACGGTATCGGTAAAAGTTTGCACGATGAGCCCCAGTTCATCCCAAACTTCTATGACAAGTCTGATCATCGAGTTCTCAAGGAAGGTCAGGTCATTACCATTGAACCTTTTCTCTCTACTGGTTCAGAGCAAACCGAGACAGCGGACGACGGTTGGACGCTAACGACCGGGTTGGGTAATTTCTCAGCTCAATATGAGTACACGATGGTGATTACCAAAGGTAAACCGATTGTGCTCACCACTCTCTAATAACCGAACTTCAGAAAAAAATGGGGCATTTAGCCCCACAAGTTTAAACGGATACTGGTTGGGCGGGATCGAGTGCTTTTACTGCGCGCAGCAGGGGTAACAGGCATAGCGCGCAAACCACAATCACCAGTCCACCTAGGGCCGCCAACGTTATGCCCATGCCCTGCCACCCAATCAAGAACCCAACCATCGGTCCTGTCACGATATAGATGCCACGAAACATAAACGAAACAATTGAATTCGCCGTCGCTCGAAAGCTACTCGGCGTTCTCTTGTTTAGCGCATCAGCCATCAACACCTGGTTTAGTCCACGACTGATAAAGAAGGCAAAGCTAAGACCGATTCCAATCAGGCCCTCAGCTGCAGACATACCGAAGTAACCCACTGCTGGTAGAACACCCATCAGTATCAAGATGACACCTGGTCCAAAGCGTTTCTCCAGTGGAATACAGAGTTTGCTCGCTGCAGCAATAACAAAGCTTTGTGCTGCCCACAGCACGCCAAAATAAATCAACGGTATACCCTGCTCTGCCCAGTAGGGCTGTAGCATCCACACCACATAGAATGTGGCAAGACTAAACAGGGTTGTGTTCAGGCAGATTAACCTCATTAGGTCGTCACCAAAATAAAGAAACCGAACAATACCCTTCAGATTAACAAACGCCTGGCTAGAGTCCATTTTGGAGTAAGGTGGCTCTCTCAAAAAGAACACCAACGCCAGGGGACCCCACGCAAATATTGCATTGGCAAGCACCACAGCATCGAAAGAATAAACGACTAAAAAGCCACCCAGCAGAGCGGCAGAACCTTCTGCAATCGATTTAACAAATCGCATATTGGCAATACCTCGAGATTTCTCCTCTGGGCCGTGACCGAGCGCTTCTTGAGTATCGTAAAGCATCGATAGATCAGCGCCAGAAAACAAGCTAATGGCAACGGCAACCAGACCTTCAAAGACTATGAGCCCAACAAAGCTTTCTGTGAAGCAAAGCCATGTGAATCCGGCTGCATGAAAAAAGCTACCAATCATAAGGGCAGTCTTACGACCCATAACGTCTGCAATGTAGCCCGAGGGAACTTCACACAGTACAACGATTAATGCGAAAAATGCCTGAAGATAATAGACGTCTGCAACGCTTAATCCTCGGGATTGAAAAAATGGCACCATCACAGGAATGATCACTAGCGCGAGCCAGAAGAACATGAACAGGTAAAGGATCGGAATGTTTCTCTCTAATGGGTGTTTCATGGTTATTCGCTCAAATAACAATTTCTTAAGACAAAAAAAAAGCCCCGGGTGTTTTGCACCTGGGGCTTTTTGAAAATCATTTAACTCAAACCCTAATGCAATGTGTGGTTCCACGCAGTATCAGCGCACGACAGAACAACAGACTTCGTGACAAGCACGGACTGTTGCATGACGAAAATGCTATGGATGGCAGGGTAATAATTCATGTTATTATTCGATTGTTGAGTAGAAGCGGGGCATAGTACTCGCAAATTCAGCAAAGTCAATGTGACTTCACATCTGAAGTCACTTGTGAAGACGCTTAAGTTTTGGAGCCAACGACTTTGCTCTGTTTCCAATAGAGCCGAAAACTGTACCCGGTCAGAGGAATAAGCAGGAAGGCCAACGCGAAAAAGTAGTCCGATTCTGTGTTCGCAGCGCTGATGCCCAGATAAGAACGAATGGCAGCCAGAAACGAATTTGAAACAGCCATCGCAATCATAAAGCGACCTATCGAATAACGATGAAATCCGGCAGCGAGGACACTCATCTCTGCTAAAATTGGCACACCCCGCAATGCGATCGATATCAAAAATCCATAGTTAGCCAGATGAAAAGAGACATGGCGGAATTCATCGTCAGCAAAATAGCGGTGGTGAAATGTACGCCAAAACAGCTGGCCAATAGCAAGGCCGATACAACTGACTAACATCAGCCCCACGAATGTGCTGAAGAAAGCAAACTGCTAGCCTAATAACAAACCACTCACTGTGCCCACCACACTGGAGGGTACTGGCAAGAAAACATCCAGACTGAGAAGCAGCACGATCATGCCAGCCACGTGAGTGTCTCCGGCATTTAACAGACAATTTGTGGTGAACTCATATATCGCTTCATCCCAAATCAAAAATGGCACTAAAACCATGAGTAAAAACACTAGATGAATGGCGCAGATGAGCCGCTGCTTGTTGGTCCAGCTAAACATGTCACTTTGAATTATTGATTTTAGTCATAATGCGCAAATTTAGATTCAGAGTCGCTGAATATCTGCCGCCATTTACCGGATTGGAAACGCAGTACCAGCATCACGGCTTTGACCATATAGTCTCCTATGAGAGCCGCAAAAATCCACACGACTGTCAGACCCATCCAGGCAAATAACGCAGCGAGCCCGACACGAACGCCAATAAGGCCGGCCATCGTCGTTATCAATGGATAACGAGTATCGCCTGCTCCCCGTAAACAGCCACCCAGACTAAACTCAATGGCCATCAACGGCTGGGCAATACACAGTATATAAATGAAGATCACGGTAAGACGAACCACCTCGTCATCATCAATCAGAAACCGTGCGATGGGTTCTGCAAAAGCAAAGATGCCTATACTGAGCAACAACATACTGGCGATCGCGTAACGGGTCGCTTTCCAACCCTGTTGGGCTGCACCATGAGGGTCTCCGGCACCCAGATACTGACCCACCAAAGTCGCGCCTGCGATTGAAAACCCAAACCCAACAACAAAGGACAGCGATAATATCTGTACACCAATCCCATAAGCCGCAAACGGTGCCGTACCGTAGAACGCAACCAGCCATAGAAAAGCGATAAATCCACTTTGAAATACCAGCTGTTCTAAACCTGCGGGATAACCAATATCGACGAGTTGACGTACACGCCGCTGCGTCATGGAACCTTTTCCACCCACACCAATTTTTAGTCTATCCGTGTACCAGAGTAACAACAGCAAACCTGCCGCTACCGCAAATGAAATGCCGTTGGCGAGCGCTGCACCTGGAATCCCAAATGCCGGCATCCCAAAGTGACCAAATACCAATACGTATAAAAGAAACACATTAATCACATTCGTGAACACTCCAATCCACAGCGGTGTCTTGGTATCTCCTGCCGCTCTGAGGGCCGCGGATAACACCATATTGATAGCAAACGCTACATTGAAAACGCTTAAATAGCGGATGAATTGCCCGGCTTGGTGGGTCGTTTCTTCATCCAATCCAAACACGCCAGCAATTTTTTCAGCGAACAGGAAGCATGGAATGGTTAACCCTACGGCAACGCCATTACCAATCCAAAGTGACACACTCGTTACCCTTGCGGCTTCTTCATAATTTTTCGCGCCCCAGGATCTTGCCACCATCGCCGTGGTTCCAGCCGAAACCGCCATCAAAATGGCCTGTAGCGCGAAGAAAATTCGGTGACCAGTCGTGACTGACGCGATAGCAGAGGCGCCAAGGCTACCAATCATTTTGATACTGATAATGCCTATCACCGCGAAAAGCAGGTTGCTCAGTATCGTGGGCCAGGCCAATTCCCATATACTGAGTTGAGGTTTTTCAACAACGGTACTATCTGCTGCCGTCGTTTCCGTTGAATCTGTCAAGATGGTATGCCCAAGAGGGTGTCAAACTAAGTTTGGTGAGCACCAGAATGGTGAGTGGAAAGCGGCGCTCAAAGTACACGAGATCGCCTGATAGGTCAAAGTAACTGCGCGTACAGACGAGAAAAAAGATGGGCGGGTAAAGAGGTGGGTGGTCAGAGAACTTAAGGGGTACAGCGATTCATGGGTAAGAAATGCGGCATCATTATCGGTGGTGGTCACAATGGACTTGTGGCGGCTTGCTATCTGGCAAAAGCTGGCCATAAAATAACCGTTCTAGAAGCACGGGCTATTGTTGGCGGCGCTGCGGTTACTGAAGAGTTCCACCCCGGATTTAGAAATTCCACGGCCAGCTATACCGTCAGCCTACTCCACCCAACGGTCATATCTGATCTCAACCTTGAAAGCCACGGACTTGAGATTCTAGAGCGACCGGTCAGTAACTTTTTACCCTTACCGGACGGCAACTTCCTGGCGCTATATCCCGATTTGGCCCGTACTCAGAAAGAGATCGCGAAATTCTCAATTCGGGATTCCGAAGCCCTACCCAGATATTATGACGACCTGCAAGCCATTGTGCCGCTCGTGAGGTGGTCGATGTTGCAAACACCGCCAAAAGCCATAGACGGGGGCATCCTGGATCTCTTTAAAGTCTTTCAGCTGTCTCGTCAATTTGCTGCACTAGGTGCGGCAGACAAACGGCGATTATTGAAATTATTCACAATAAGTGCTGATGAATATCTCTCAGAATACTTTGAATCTGAGCCCATCAAGGCGGTCTTCGGCTTCGACGCCGTGGTGGGTCATTTCGATAGTCCGTCTTCCCCGGGTTCAGCCTATGTTCTGCTGCATCATGTTGTCGGCGGCGTTAATGGTAAATCTGGCACCTGGGGTCATGCTCGGGGTGGCATGGGTGCTATAACCCAGGCCATGGCTGCAGAAGCTCTGAATCTAGGGGTGAACATCAGAACGGCGACACCGGTCACAAGAGTCACGATTACCAATGGTGTTGCAAATGGGGTAATCACCAGCGATGGAAGTCACATGGCAGCTGATTTTATCGTGGCGAATGTTAATCCACGTCTACTCCATGAAAAACTCATTCCCGAAGAGCACATAGCGCCAGAAACAAGGGCTCACTTCCATCATTACAAATCACAAAGTGGTACATTTCGTCTAAATGTGGCGCTCAGTCAACTCCCCACCTTTACCGCCCAGCCTGATCCCGAGGTACTAAAGGGCGGCATCATCATGGCACCAAACTTAAGTTACATGGAGCGCGCTTATCAGGACGCGCGCCAATCAGGCTTTTCAGTTAATCCTATCGTGGAAATGCTCATTCCCAGCCTGGTTGACGATAGCCTCGCACCACCGGGACAGCATGTCGCGAGTCTTTTCTGCCAGCATTTCGATCCTTCGCTCGGCGCTGGCTGGACAGATAGAAAGACCGCCGCCATCGATGCCATTTTCGCTGTTGTTGAGGCTTCTGCACCGGGATTCAAAGATCTAATATTGGCGGTTCAGAGCCATTCCCCATGGGATTTGGAACAAAAATTCGGCCTAACCGGTGGTGACATCTTTCACGGTCGCTTGAGCCTCGATCAGTTATTTAGCGCCCGGCCGATGCTTGGCATGGGCCAATACCAGAGCCAAATTAGCCATTTATTCCTCTGTGGTGCCGGAACCCACCCAGGCGGGGGTGTCAGTGGCATTCCAGGCATGAACGCCGCCCGGGAAATAATACGCCGTTTGTAGCTTTCCCGTTTACGCCTTCAGCGAACAGTCATCTATACTGTAGGTTTACTTCATACAGACCCATGGCGTTTGACTTATATGTTGCCTGAAATACTCATTGCAGACGACTCTCAATCCAATCGACTAACCCTCGCGGCGTTAGCAAGTGAGATCGAGGCCGATATTTTGATTGCTACGAGCGGACTCGAGGCAATCAAGATTGCCACTGTAAAAAAGCCGGCTTTGATTCTGCTGGACGCCGATATGCCAGACATGGATGGCTATCAGGTCATCAACCAACTTGCAGGAAATGGTCAAACGACCAATATTCCAATAATCCTCATGGAAACCAATTTTTCGCCCCGTAAAGCCAGTCTCCACGGTAGTTCAGTCTGGCCAACAGAACTACTTTACAAACCTATCAATCCAGATCAACTACGGCAAAAAGTGACTGCCCTACTGAGTTTAGAAAAGATTCGCCAGGATATCGTTACCATCCGTGAGTTCGAAGACGAGATGGGGGAAAAAGGGGAAGAAGGTGTCGTCGGCATTGATGCCAACGGTCGAATCGGATACTGCAACCCTCATATGATCAAACTACTCAGAAGCCGTTACAGTGAAGTGATTGGCACCGGGTTGGAAACTATTTTCGAGAAAGATTTTCACGAAACCATATCGACCTGGGAAAAACATACTGTTGCCCAGGCACTGGCCAATAAGAAAACGGTACAGGTTAAAAAAGCGGTCTTGTGGACAAACGATGGCGGTAAAGTGACGACGACTTTCGTCGCTGTGCCGATACAGGGACATGAGCGACTAAAGGGGTTATTAGTCTTCAAAGATATTTCACGACGATCTCGGACCGATGAACAAATTACGTCTTTAACGACCCATGACCTGCTAACAGGTTTAGCGAATCGATTTAAATTCGAAGAAGTACTGAGTGGATTGATTGAACTGTATAAAGCGAAAACGAACGTACTCATTTCTCGCAAACGTTCAGCACCCTGCGCGGTCATCTACGTTGGGCTTGACCACTTTTCCCATATCAACAAAGGCCTTGGACACAATGCTGGTGACAAATTGTTACAAGGCGTTGCTCATCGGCTAAAAAATTGCATTTCTGATTTGGATATTGCTGCTCGATTAGGCGGCGACGAGTTCACAATCGCCCTCACCCATATGTTCGATGCGACTGACGCCAGCAAGATGGCGCAGAAAATTTTGCGCAGCTTTGACGAACCATTTTTGATCGAGGCTAATGAAATCTACTCTAGTGCCTGCATTGGTATAGCAACCTATCCGGAATGCGGCGATACGTCAGCAGAGTTGCTGACCAACAGTAGCATTGCCATGCAAAGTGCGAAGGCAAAAGGAAACGGCGAAGTCCAGTTCTTTACCGATTCACTCAATGAAAACTATCTGGACAAGATAGGCATTGAGAATGGTTTGCGCGACGCACTAACGGCTGGAGAGCTAGAAGTCAGCTTCGCGCCCTATTTTGCAGCAGGGCCAGGAGAGATCAGAGGCTATTATGCCACCCTCGTTTGGCCTCATCCGACTAAAGGGATCATCGACACGTCTAAGTTGTTCGATGGAATGGAACAGGCCCAATTGCAAACCCGTTTCACCTATAAAATTTTGAAAGAGGGTTGTGTGCAATTTGTCACCTGGCAAAAGGCTTGTCCCACCAGAGAAGGTTTGTCGCTAGTCATACCATTCCCAGGTTTTCACCTGATTAACACCAACTTTATCGGCAGCCTAAGAAGCGCTCTGTCGAGTTCTGGCATCTCACCCCAGGACTTAATATTAGAAATTGCAGAAACTAAGGCTGATTTTACTTTGCGAGAATTCTTACCCTTAGCCGAGGAAATTTCAGCACTTGGCGTGAAACTCTCCCTCAACCTCTTTGCTTCACCCCGCACGCCATTGACGCACTTGTTTCAGCTGAATCTCGACACAATTCGAATTGATATCACTGTGATTGAAAGCATCACCGAAAACCCAAAGAGCGCGATCTTCTTCAAAAGCATCGTTAGTATGGCTCACGATTTAGGTATCGAAGTGATTGCAGATGGAATGACAACTCAGAAGGACGCGACGCTTGCGACATCACTCGGAGTGGATGGATTAATGGGAGACCTTCTACTGTCCGACGAAAATAAAAAGCACCAGCTGCCACCTACTACCGTTCAATAGTCAACGAATCGGTAGCCCACGCCTCGTATTGTTTGAATCATTTCACCCAGATCACCGAGTTTTTTACGCACAGACCGAATGTGCACATCGATATTCCGGTCGACGACAACGACTCCCTCTCCCACGACACGATTAAGCAATTGTTCACGGGTGTAGGCTCGACCAGGCTGGGACGCTAGCTGATGAAGCAATTTGAATTCTGTAGCAGTGAGGCGGACCAACTCACCGGCAGCTCTAACCTCATGCCGACCGGGGTCTATCACAAGATTCTTGGCGACTATGCGATCTTTTTGCTGTTCTTCCTGCAGTGGACCCCGTCGCAATACCGCCTTCACCCTTGCTAACATCTCGCGCGGACTGAACGGTTTGGCAATGTAGTCGTCAGCCCCTAACCCTAGACCAATGACGACATCGGATTCTTCACCTTTCGCAGAAATAATAATGACAGGCGTTGCATGGGTAAGAGGATCAGCTTTAATTTGCTGCAAGACCGTAAGACCATCCATACCGGGCAGCATCAGGTCAAGAATGACGAGAGTGGGAGATTGATTACGGACCAGTGCCAGACCCTCGTCGCCGCGGGTCGTTGAAGACACCTGATATCCTTCACGCTGGAGGTTGTAGCAGATAACTTCGACGATATCGGGCTCGTCTTCGATAACGACAATCTTGGAACGACCCATAAGCTTTTTCTACCTGTTTTGTACACGAGTGTGGACTGGCAAAAAGGTTAGTTGAGCATGGTAAAAATTCAGTAAAGACACCATAAAGCTTCCTAACCGCGCCCTTAATAAAGGGACTCTTTAGGTCCTGCTTTTTGGACCGTAAGTTGATGACCGAATTTTAAGATTCCGTCATCTTCTGAAATATCAATACGGCATTTGTACCACCAAATCCAAAGCTGTTCGACATCACGGTTCGGATGCCTGCATTGTCTATCCTGGCGCGAACAATCGGCGCATCTGCAACTTCCGGGTCCAGTTCATCGATATTGGCAGATTCACAGATGAAGTCATTTTCTAGCATTAGGAGCGAATAGATGGCTTCATGAACACCGGCTGCCCCCAATGAATGCCCCGATAAGGATTTAGTTGAACTGATCGGCGGCATATCCGCACCAAATACGTTGCGGATTGCTTTGATCTCGGGGATGTCACCGGCAGGCGTACTGGTTCCATGGGCATTAATGTAATCGATAGGCTCAGGCACAGTCGCTCGCGCTAATTGCATCGCTCTTTGACCACCTTCTCCTGAAGGCGCGACCATGTCAAAACCATCAGAAGTTGCAGCGTAACCGACTAGTTCAGCATAAATTTTTGCGCCTCTGGCTTTGGCATGTTCATACTCTTCCACCACAACACAACCCCCGCCACCGGCAATCACAAACCCATCCCGGTCCTTATCATAGGCACGAGATGCCGTCGTGGGGTTATCATTACGCGCCGTTGATAGAGCACCCATCGCATCAAATAGAGAGGTCATCGACCAGTGTTCTTCTTCACCACCTCCAGCAAATACAATGTCTTGTTTGCCCAACTGAATCAGTTCCGCTGCATGGCCAATGCAATGGGCGCTCGTGGAACAAGCTGATGTGATTGAGTAGTTCACCCCTTTAATCTTGAAAGCGGTGGCAAGACAGGCTGAAACGGTAGAACCCATGGTGCGGGTCACACGATAAGGCCCAATTCGTTTTAGCCCCTTCTCTCGCAAAATATCTGCAGCTTCGGTCAAATTACTAGAAGACGCCCCACCCGAACCCGCAACGACACCCGCTCGAACATTCGATACCAGATCCTCTGAGAGGCCGGAATCCTCAATAGCTTCCACCATCGCAATATAGGCAAACGCCGCAGCATCTCCCATAAAACGACGTAGCTTGCGATCGATGAGGGCTTCAATATCAATTTCAATGCTACCGGCGACATGAGAACGGAGCCCCATTTCCTTATAAGCTTCTTGAAATTTGATGCCAGAACGGGTCTCTCTAAGAGACTCGAGAGTTTCTGCCTTGTTATTGCCCAGGGGCGATACGAGCCCCATTCCGGTAATCACAGCGCGTTTCATAAGATCACCTAAAAATCATCTAGAGAAGTAAATAGTCCAACTTTGACGTCTTCAGCCACATAAATCTGTTGGCCATCCGCCAACACTCTGGCATCTGCGATGCCAAGAACGGTCTTGCCACCACGTACACGGGTGAGTTCGATGTCGTAGGTCAGCTTCTTGGTAGTAGGCAAAACCTGACCCCGAAAGGCTACCTTGCCGCATCCGAGGGCTCGCCCTGCTCCATAGTTGCCTTTCCAGGCAAGATAAAAACCGACCAATTGCCATAACGCATCAAGACCGAGACATCCCGGCATTACGGGATCATCAATAAAGTGGCATTTGAAAAACCAAAGATCTGGGTTGATGTCCAACTCAGCCACAATCCGTCCTTTACCCTTTTTGCCACCGGTTTCGGTAATTTCTGTAATGCGGTCGACCATCAACATTTCGTCGATAGGAAGATGAGCGCGGCCGGGCCCAAACAAAGTACCATGGCCACATTCCAGCAGGTCTTCACGGCTAAAACTGTGTTTTTCCACCAGGGATCGATCAAGCTCTGGAATGATATTTTCGTTGCTCATAGGCGATTGTTCTACTTTTTGTAAACGCGCTTTTGGCAAGCACTATGATTTGACTGTTTTTAAAATCCGGTGACCGCGCTACTTTACCTTATAACATCACCGCCGTCAGGATCGCCTGAGAGTGTAAACAGGACAAAATAGTCTGTCTTTGCAATTCTCTAAATTATATCATTGCGCCCTGAAAATAAAACAGCTCAACAGGGTAAATTCAGTTCTGTGGTGAATTTTGGCTTTGCTTTAGCCGGACCAGTATGCTGCTTAATGTACAGCGGACCTGATGATATTGCGCTATGGTTAAGTTGTTAGATATTGCAGCCCAACTGCTCTGTTGGACCAAATAAATCTTGGCTTCGGCCGAACTCGCGCTCGTACTATCTTTACGCTATGTTTACACTATGCGTGCGCCATCTCTGCACCATCTCTGCACTATGATCCCACTATTCGTGCAGTATGTTTGCAGTATTTCCTCACACTGTTTGTGCCGCTTGCGCCATCGATAAGGGAACTCAGGCTACATTTATAGTGTCGTAAAACACACAGAACAACAATAACTCCAGCAAGGCATGCTAAATGATAGATATCGACTCTCAGGCCGTAGTCCACGAATCTGCTGAAATAGGTGAAAACTGTAGCATTGGTCCATTTTGCACGATAGGCGCGAATGTTCGAGTCGGAGAGAATAGCCGCTTGCGCTCTCATGTCGTCGTAGATGCCCACACCAGCATCGGCAAAGACTGTGACATTTTCCCGTTTGTTACGATTGGCATTCAATCTCAGGATACTAAATACGTACCAGGGACCACGACACACACCAATATCGGCGATCACAATGTCATTCGCGAATTTGTCAGTATTCACAGCGCCACAGAAGAAGGCACAGCCACAACTGTGGGCAACAATTGCAATCTACTTGCCCACTCTCATGTCGCGCACAACTGCACCGTTGGTAATTACGTTGTGATGTCCCACGCCGCCACACTCGGCGGCCACGTGGTGATCGGTGACCACGCCAATATTGGCGGTTTGTCAGCAATTCATCAATTTTGCCACATTGGGCTCGCCTCCATGGTCGGCGGCATGTCTCGCGTTACGCAGGATGTTCTGCCCTTCACCATCGCCGAGGGCTTTCCCGCTCATATGCGAGTGATTAATAAGGTTGGTATGGAAAGAGCAGGGTTTAACTCTGCCGATGTTGCGGAGGTCCGGAAGGCTTTCCGCATATTGTTCATGCGCGAAATGCGTTTGGAAGAAGCCGTCAAACAGGCAAAAGCCGAGTTCCCGGATTCTGTAAATGTGCAGTTGATGATCGATGCAGTCAGTGGCTCACAACGAGGGCTCGCACGGCCAGAGTCCGCCATGTTTGAGATCAACGTCAGCGAATAATTGCCATCGCAGGTCTGATTTGTATATGGTTCGGATTCCTAGACTAACGCGAGTGAAATATGTTCAAAGCTGTACTGTGGGATTTTGGCGGCGTTATTACCACGAGTCCTTTCGAGGCTTTCAGCCGCTTCGAAGCCGAGAATGGTTTACCGAAAGACTTCATTCGTGGCATCAACTCGACCAACCCAGAAACTAATGCCTGGGCAAAACTTGAGAGTAATGAAATTGACGTTGCATCCTTCGATTCCCTCTTCGCAGCGGAAGCGAGTGAAAAAGGCCACCAGGTCCGCGGCAAGGATGTAATCGCGCTGTTGTCCGGGGATGTGAGACCCGAGATGGTCAAGGCACTGAAAATCATCAAAAGCCAGATGCCCGTGGGTTGCATCACCAACAACGTAAAAAATGCAGGCGCCGGTCCCGGCATGGCCAGCAATGCTGAACGTGCAGCGGCCGTTGCGGACGTCATGCAGCTATTTGACGTGATCATCGAATCCAGCAAAGTTGGTATCCGCAAACCCAATCCTGAAATATACAAAGTTGCTTGTGAAGCAATGAATATAAAGCCCGAAGATGCCATTTTCCTAGATGATCTAGGCATTAACCTTAAACCGGCGAAAGCACTGGGTATGACCACCATTAAGGTGTTGAATTCTGCAGATGCCATTGAGGCATTAGAAGGCCACCTCGGCCTGGCACTAAAATGAAAGTACTATTAACAGGTGGTGCAGGCTACATAGGCTCTCACACGGCGGTTGAATTGCTCAACGGCGGACATGAAGTTGTCGTCGTCGATAATCTTTCTAACAGCTCCGTGACGGCAATCCATAGGGTCGAGCGACTGACGAATAAGACAATCCAGTTTTATGAGCAAGATATTTTAGACCGACCTGGACTCAACGAAGTCTTCGACAAAGAGAACATTGATGCTGTCATTCACTTCGCCGGTCTCAAAGCCGTCGGCGATTCTGTTTCGGATCCATTGAGCTACTACCATGTGAATATCAATGGTGCGATTTCACTCTGCCAGGTCATGAGCAGCTTCCACGTTAAGAATTTGGTGTTTAGCTCATCCGCAACGGTGTATGGAGAGCCCACAAAAGTTCCAATCGATGAAACTAGCGAAATTACTGATGCGGCAAATCCCTACGGTCGCACAAAGCTCATGATCGAGAGAATATTGGAAGACCTATGTCACTCTGATCCAAGTCTTAACATCGCCAGACTGCGCTACTTCAACCCTGCAGGGGCTCATGAGTCGGGAGAAATCGGTGAAGACCCGAGTGGTGTACCTAATAATCTATTGCCTTATGTGACTCAAGTGGCTGTCGGTAGGCGTGAAAAACTCACCGTCAATGGCGATGACTACCCTACTCCAGACGGAACCTGCGTTAGGGATTACATCCATGTGGTAGATCTTGCAAAGGGTCACCTAGCAGCATTGAACCGGCTGCAGCAGAAGCCAGGACTGGTTACCTATAATTTGGGGACTGGTAAAGGTCTTTCAGTCATGGAAATTATCAATGCGTTTGAATCCGTCAACCAGATAAAAATACCTTATGTGCTCGGGCCGAGGCGTGCGGGTGACATTCCCACGAGCTATACAAATCCTGACAAAGCAATTGCCGAACTGAATTGGCAAGCTGAGAAAACCATCGATGAAATATGTCGCGATGCCTGGCGTTGGCAAGAGAAAAACCCCGAAGGCTATCGCGGCGCTTAAAGAATACCGACGGCACGCCCCGGCAAGACACGAAATAATTTTGGCACAACACCAGCCGCCCTTTCAAACTTGTCGGCGACGGCGGCGTTATGTGTAGCCACATCGCCAGTCGCTACCAGGGCTAACGCGCAACCTCCAAATCCTGCGCCTGTCATGCGAGCACCGAGCGTACCTGGTTGTTGACTGAGTGTCACGATCGTCTGTAAGGCGTCTCCAGTCACCTCGTAATCATCGTGCAACGATTGATGACTCTTATCCATTAACCCACCAAACTCATTTAGGTTACCTTCTCGCAAAGCCGACACGGCAAGTTTGACGCGTTCATTCTCTGTCACCACATGAGTCAAGCGACGGCGTAATACTCCGTCCTCGACTAGCAACAATGCTTCATCTAATTGATCGAATGGCAGATCGCATAGATTGCTAATATCATACCGCTGAATCAAGATTGCGAAGATCTGTGCGATCTCTTTTACCCGCTCATTATATTTTGAACCCGCCAGGGTCCGCTGATGTTGGGTGTCCATTACCAACAGCGAGTGGCCACTAAAATCTGCAGAGACGGGTTCAAACGTCAGATCAGCACAGTCGAGCATGACTATCCTACCCAGAGCGATTGATGCCTGATCCATAATTCCACACTTTACCCCGACAAACTCATGCTCCACTTTCTGACACATGCGAGCAAGTTCAAGTCGTGATTCAATATCTGCAGGAGGATCGTCAGCAGCCCAGAGTAGAATGTGCGACAAGAGCAGCGCAAAAGAAGCCGAACTACTTAAGCCCCCTGCACTAATGTTTTCGGTGACATAAATATCAACCCCAACGAGAGACCTATGCGGCGAAAGAAGCGACACGACACCTATCGCAAAATCGGCCCAGTCGCCTAACGCTAAACCAGGTCGTAAAGGAATGACTTGCTGCTCATCGAAACGTTCGGAGAAGATCCTCACGACCCCATCGCTATTTTTAGCTGCAACCGCTCGCGTACCGCGATTAATCGCCATCGGCAAGACCAGACCACCACAATAATCGATATGTTCCCCGATCAAATTTACTCGACCAGGAGAAAAAAACTCGGCCTCGCCTTCGTGTGAGAAGTGAGCTGCAAAAGCTTCCGAAAGCAACATTAGTGTTCTTCCATTAAAGTGCTTTCATCAAAGTGCTCTCGTTCGAAAACCGAAATAGGTCTGACTGAAATAGGCTTGAGCTGGCGTCGCGAGTGGTGCCTGAAAGCCAGATTGGTTACACGCGTTGGATAGGTGTTGCGTTTCAAGACATAACGCCGAGTGGGGTTTGTCGAGAAAATTCCCCGAGTACAGTTGAAGCGCTGGAGCAGTCGTTGAGATTTGCATTTCGATGCGACTTTGTGGGGAATACAACGTCGCTACTGATTGTGTTGCACTGTCTGGCCTATCGCCATCTCGCGAGCCGCCATCTAATAGGTAACTATGGTCATAGCCTTTTCCTAATTGAAGCTGGGGGTGACGCTGATCGATACCGTGTCTCAGAGTTCTCGGCACACGAAAATCAAATGGTGTTTGATCCACATTAAGTAGGTTGCCAGTCGGAATCAGCGCGTCATCCACGGCGGCGAAGCTTTGCGCCGCAACAACTAACTCATGGTCGAGAATACTGCCGCTGTTATCCAGACTGAAATAGGTATGATTGGTCATATCCACATAAGTAGGACGATTGACACTTGCAGAATATTCATAGCTCAGCAGAGCGCCTTCTAGGGTAATACGGACGGAAGCCGCAATATCACCCGGGTAACCCCCTTCACCATCTCGAGACTCTATGGTGAAGATGATCGAATTCGTCTTGAACTGCCGGCTCCCAGAGCCGGTTTTGGAATCCGTCTGAACCGCCGTGCAAATGATTAGGGGGGTCATTCGCTTCCAAATGGTATTGCACGCCATTCAGCTCAAACTGGGCATTACTGATGCGGTTGCAGGTTCTACCCACGACAGCCCCGAAACAACTCTGGTCTTGCAGGTAGTGTGATAACGGCCATTGACCCATCACCAGTTGTTGATTCAATGGTTTATAGCGAAGCGATATTAAACGCAGACCGTAGTTGCTGATGTCCACTTCAAGCAGGTCATTTTCCAGGTGAAACAAGGTTGCCAGCGACCCATCTTTCAACGCGCCGAATTCGCTTGATCGAATATTCAGTTTTTAGCCGCCTGCTACGAAATGGAGAAAATGTATCTCACTGTCTTCACCGATAGGTTCGAGCAATGGGTCAACGATGATCACACCATCAATCGCCACTGCCATTTCAGTTAACAGACCGCGGTCGAGATCGACATATTGTTCACACAAAGCCGTAATCAATGATCGATAATCGCGCACATGAACGGAAGTGTTGGGTTCTCCAGTGAACTGTTGTAGTTCATTGGAGAACATTACCTTGGCCATCGTTAGGGTCCAATTTTAAGCATTGTCTTGTACTAGCTTGAGCACGCGTGGTGGAGAGCAAGGCAAATCTGTAACCGGCACACCAATTGCCTGACTGACTGCGCTGCCCACCGCTGCCAATGGCGGGATGATCCCGGTCTCGCCAACGCCTCTAACACCGTACGGATGAAAGGCGTTGGGTACTTCGACGATGATGGCGTCAATCATAGGCAGATCCGATGCCAATGGGATGCGGTAATCCAAGAAACCAGCATTTTCAAGCAGCCCGTCTTTGCTATAGACATACTCCTCGTTAAGCGCCCAACCAATGCCCTGGACGGCGCCTCCTTGTAATTGGCCTTCTACGTAACTGGGATGAATGGCTTTGCCGGCATCCTGCGCTGCCGTGTAACGGATAACATCCACCTTACCGGTTTCTTTATCCACTTCCACATCACATAGGTGCACAGCGAAACTAGGGCCAGCTCCGCGGGCATTAATATTACCCCGGCCAGAAATCTGACCACCCGTTCGGTCAGCGCCTTTGCAGATTTCAGCGGCGGTTAATCGATCTTCACCAGCCGTGTTAATCGCAACACCATCAGACCAATCAACCTGGTTCGCTGTGACGTTCCATACTGCCGCTGCACGTCCTTTCATCTGCTCAATAACATCCTGAGCGGCTTCAATTACGGCCATTCCGGTCGCAAATGTTGTGCGACTACCACCAGTGCCCGCACTAAATGCCACGTTTTCAGTATCCGCGATGATCGGCTTAAAGTTTTCGACCGGCATCTCCATTGTTTCCGCTGCCATCAATTGCATGGAAGCCCGCGAACCACCAATATCTGGAGAGCCTTCAACGATCGTACCCGTACCATCGGGATTCATATTCAGGTTGACGCTAGACTGACCGCCGACATTAAACCAGAAACCCGCTGCAACACCGCGACCCTGATTTTCTTTCAGAGTAGATTGGTAATGATCCGAATCTCTGATCGCCTCGAGACATTCAACCAGCCCAACTCGCTTGAGCTTCGGTCCATAAATGGTTTGAGTGCCTTCTTGTGCTGCATTTTTCAATCGGAGTTCAATGGGATCCATGCCAATCTTGTCGGCAATCTCATTTACTACCATCTCCGCCGCAAACTCAGCCTGCGGTGCGCCCGGCGCTCTATAAGCGGCGACCTTAGGTTTATTGACGACGACATCAAACCCTTCTACATAGACATTTTCGAGGTTATAAGGGGTGAATGCCGTCATACAGCCCATCATCACGGGCGAGCCTTTAAAGGCCCCAGCCTCATAATGGAACCGACCTTGCATTGCAGTGATAGTACCGTCCTTTTTAGCGCCGACCTTGACCCATAATCTTGACGCTGAACCTGGCCCAGATGCCTTAAACACCTCATCACGATCCATCACCATTTTAACGGGACGACCGGATTTACGAGATAGAACCAAAGCAACCGGCTCTTGATACACGATTGTTTTGCCACCAAACCCGCCGCCAATTTCGCTCGCGATGACCTTTAGTTGGCTTAGATTCATATTCAATAAGGCGGCGGTACTCGCACGCACATCGAAGTGACCCTGGGTACAACACCAGAGCATCGACTGCCCATTTTCGTCGTACTGACCCAAACAAGCGTGGGGCTCGATATACCCCTGGTGCACGGTCGGCGTGTAAAAATCACGCTCGACAATAACATCGGCCTGGGCAAACCCAGCCTCAACATCACCCAATTTAAATTCATGCCGGGTGGCAACATTTGAGGCCTTAGTGGGCGTTTCGACTAGTCCTGCCGTGAACATATTGTCGTGCAAAACAGGCGCCCCTTCTACCATAGCGTCGCGAACATCCAGCACTGGCGTGAGCACTTCATATTCAATCTTAATCAGATCAATGGCCTGGTCGGCGATTGCTTCCGTGCGAGCAGCGACCGCGAGAATAGAATGACCGTGGTACAACACCTTATCCTTAGCGAAGATATTGCTAGCAAGATCAATCAGATTGGACTTGCCCTCACCCGCCTCGATAACAATATCCGCCACTGCGGGTAAATCCGCGTGAGATGCAATGGCATACACGCCATCGAGTGCCTCGGCAGCCGATGTATCAATACTGATAATTTTTGCATGAGCGTGTGGGCTACGTAGCGCCCGACCCCAGATCATTCCAGGTAAACTCATATCTGCGCCGTAATTTGCTCGCCCCGTGACCTTGTCAAAACCATCAGGCCGTATAGTACGCGTGCCAATATATTTGAAATCCTGTGCTTCACTCATGACTTAGGCGCCTCCTCGAAGGGTTTCTGCGGAATCCAGTACCGCGCGGATGATTTTATCATAACCGGTACAGCGACACAGATTACCCGCCAGGTAATATCGCGCCTCTTCCTCTGTAGGTTCGGGGTTTTCTTTTAGCAGTGCTTGCGTAGAGACGACCAGGCCAGGCGTACAAATGCCGCACTGAAGTGCCGCATGCTCTAGAAACTTTTGCTGAATTACGTGCAACTGGTCCTTGTTCGAAACACCTTCTACTGTACCCACTTCGGCACCCTCGGCTTCAGCACCAAGCACCAGACAGGCGCATACCAGAGCACCATTCATGGTCACGGAACAAGCGCCACAGTCACCAGAACCACAACCTTCCTTTGTTCCGGTCATGTTCAGTTGGTTTCTAAGGACATCCAAAAGCGTATCTTGCGGCTCGCAAAGAAACTCCATGACTTCACCATTGATGGTGCTACTTACATGCATTTTTGCCATGTCTTACTTCTCCTTTGCTCTTTGTGCAGCAATTGTCGCTGCCCGCTTAACCAATACACCAACCACATGACGACGGTATTCCACCGTCCCGCGGCGATCGGTGATGGGTTTTGAGGCGGCAGTAGCCGCGTCTGCTGCTGCTTGAATAGCAGTTTCGTCCAATTTGCTGCCAATCAGGGCATCTGCTGCTGCAGGCACCAGCAGCGCAGTCACAGCAACAGCCCCTATGGAGACTCTTGCAGCAGTGCACATACCACTAGCGTCTAGCGTTATGCTAACCCCCGCGCCCGCAACTGCAATATCCATCTCGGTTCGAGGAATAAATCGTAAGTAAGCATCGGCTGTACCAGCCGCCGGTCTAGGCATCTTAATAGCCGTTAGCAATTCGTTAGATTGCATACAATTTTGACCAACGCCCGTCACAAAAGCTTCCGCCGGTACCGTCCGTTCGCCGCCAGGACCGGAGATGACGCATTGCGCGCCATTGGCAATGAGTGCAGGAACAGTATCCGCAGCCGGGGATGAATTACATAGATTGCCACCAATACTGCAGCGACCTTGAACCTGAGTCGAACCGATCAGGTAAGCGGATTCAACCAGACCAGGAAACAGATCTTCAATATCTGCTCGATGGGTGAAATCAGCGCAGCTCATAGAAGGGCCCAAAGTCAGACCGCTGTCATCGATGACAGCGCCCATCATCGAAGCAATCTTCTTGACATCTACCACTGCAATTGGATTTACCTGGGATTTAGATTGGATAATCAGGTCCGTGCCACCGGCCAAAATACGGGTGGGGATTTTGGCATTGCTTAGAAACCCGACGGCCTCCTCAATACTCCCAGCCACTTTGTAGTCAACTACTGCCATGCATGTTGCTCCTAATGTTTATTGCCCGCAGGCCTTCTGTGATCGTATAATTATAGCACGGCTCATGGTTAGCGACCAAGACTCAAGACGCCATAAAACCGAATACAGCTTCGGACAAGACTGACTCATCAATGCAATTACAAGAAGCTATTAAAATTGGTTACTAAAAGAAGTACTGCCACCCGGCCCCGAAAAATGAGCCCAACAGCATGATAAGCGAAGGAATGAATGACAACGCCATGCCCAGACCACGCGAGGCTGGATCTTTCGTATAGGCAATACTGTAAATCATGCGACCTACAAGAAACACGACTCCTAAACCCGCAGCTGCCAGATCGTTAACATAGAAAGCAAAAGCCCAGAGCGATGGTAAGAAAATGACTAGCTGTTCCAACGTATTGTAGTGAATTCGGTACGCTCGTTCGAAGTGTTCATTGCCTGCCGTCGCAGGGGCTTTGACGTCATATTTACCGCGAGCAGCGCCAACCTTCATACCGAAGTATAAAAACTCCAGCAGTGCAAGCATGGTGACCATTGTAACTAGCGCCATCCTAATTCCCTCACTAAAAGACAGCAACCCTACCATAAACGATCACTTTTATTGCTTAATTAGACCTCGCTCCTGTAGATTCGAGCATCAGTTAACATAGAATTTGCTCCAGCCAAGTCATGATCAAAAGTTTCCTCTACCGAGCGATTATCAGCTTGACGGGTCACCTGCCCTTGCCACTCTTGCGAGCTTTAGGTGATTTGATCGGCACGATGCTCTGGATATCCCGTTCTCGCATGTGGCTCGTTAGCCGCGAAAATATCGAGCGTTGTTATCCGGCTCTGGGTAGCCATCGACAAAGTTTACTGGCACGAGAGAGCTTACGGGAAACTGGTAAAACCATTACCGAGACAACCTTTGCATGGACACAACCGGTCGATAGACTGATAGCTGCCATTGACGAGGTTGACGGTCAATCCAACGTAGACGCTGCTTTGGCAATTGGGAAAGGTGTCATCTTCGTCATCCCACACCTGGGAAACTGGGAAGTCATCAACCACTTCCTGGGCCGGCACTATGGTCTAACCCATATGTACCAGCCCAATCGAAATCCACAGCTGAACGAATTCATCCAGCAGCAACGAAACCGAACCGGCACACGTTTTGTCCGCACTGACAGAAGTGGCATCAAGTCACAGTTGAACGAGCTGAAAAACGGCGGCAGTATCGGCGTTATGCCAGACCAGGAACCGTTGATACACACCGGTGAATTCGCGCCATTTTTCGGCATCGATGCTCTCAGCAATGAATTAGTTGCCAGATTTTCGAAGACAGGTGCAAAACTCTTTATCGCGGTATGCGAAAGATCAGCGACAGGTTTCAATATCAGGTTTGATCCTATCGACATCCATGCGCAAAAAGGTGAGCTATCGGCAACCCGTTCTTCGCGACTTGCGCGAATCAACGATGCGATTGAGAATGCGGTTCGGCACAAACCCACACAGTATTTATGGTCTTATAAACGCTTTCGCACAAGGCCCGCAGGTAAGCTCGATTTTTATCAGTTTAATCGACACCCGATAAGAACCGAATTCGAAAGCTGGCTGCTAAAGCTTTATACCGCGACATTTCGGTGGATACCGGCTTGGCTCTATCGTCCCCTGGGTTATGCACTCGCCTGGCTACCCGTGGCTGCTGCCAAGCGCAGGAAAATTGCTCGAATCAATTTGAAACAGTGCACGCAGCCAAACACACTATTCCGTGCCTCAATGGCGACCCTTTTTGAGTCTGTACTTGAGGCACCAGGCATCTGGCGGTCCAGCGATAAACGATTTATGAATCGAATTAAATCTGTCGATGGAGAGCTTTCAAAACTGCGCGGCAACATCATTCTCACACCGCCACTCGCAAGCCGCGAAGCGCTCATGCGGTTTCTTGGCAATCGTTACTTTACGACAGAATATTATCATCCCAGTACGATTACATCGTTAGATCAGCTTATCCGTCGGATGCGAGAGTCACAGGGAATTGCCCTCGTCGAGGATGATGATCAAGGCAGAAAACACATTACTGAGCAACTCAACAGCAGGCATACCATCACACTGTGTCCCGACCAACAACCGAGGCTACGCGGTGGCCTGTTCGTGCCCTTCTTTAACTTGCTGGCGCTAACAACACTGACACTGCCGACATTACTGAGAGAAACAAATGCGGAATTGGTGATAGGAATTGCCTGGCGTGATGGCGATCAGTACCGAATTTCTCTGCAGCCGCTCGCCTACAACCTGGTAGACTCCGACGACGCAATCCTGCGCGCCGTGAACCAACAATTAGAAGCGACTATTCAGCAGAACCCGGTTCAATACCGCTGGTCAGATAAGCGTTTCAACATCCGCCCCATTGGCCAGCCGAAAATTTACCGATAACTCTATCGACTGCAGTTTCATCATCATGACAAATGCTGCTGTTCAAACAGAGAAGACTGGGATAACTTGAAGGCTGGTGATTCAGGCGCCGGCCTAAAGGCAAACTCGATCGAGCTGGTGCATCATTTGACGGGGAGTCACCCGTGACAAAAATATACGCAGAAACCAACTTGCCGACGGTCCATGGCATATTTCGACTTCGTGCTTACCGTTCTACAAAGACCATAGAACCCATTGCAATGCTCAGCGGTTACCTCGATCGTGAAAAACCGATATCCGTAAGAATACATTCTTCGTGCTTGACCTCAGAAGTGCTGGGTTCAACTAAATGTGACTGCAAGCTGCAGTTAGACGCTAGCCTTGCCTATATCAAGGAACACACAGGGGTCGTTATTTACCTCCAGCAGGAGGGGCGTGGCATTGGACTCAGTGAAAAGGTGCGTGTTTATGCCCTGCAAGAACAAGGCTATGACACCATCGAAGCAAACGAAATGCTGGGTTTGCCGATAGATGCGAGACTTTATGACGATGCGATTTCGATTCTGCTCGATCTTGGTATAAGCAAGGTTAATTTATTGACGAACAATCCTGACAAAATAAACGCATTGTCCCAGGCCGGCATTGAAGTAGTGTCCAGAACGCCAATAACAACCAAAGTAGACCTACATGCTGCATCCTATATGGCGACTAAAAAGGCTAGAATGGGCCACCTTTTAGAATGACATCGGATTTATGGCTGACAAAAAGAACGCCGAGCTCTATGCGGAGCATTTGGTAGAAGTCACACACCACTATCTCGACGCTGCCAAAGCACAGGGGAAATCCGGTGTGGTGATTGCTTCAGGGTCACTAAAAACCGCATTTCTCGATGACCACACCTACCCTTTCAAGGTAAACCCACACTTTAAAGCACTGGTGCCGATCACCCAGGTGCCGGATAGCTTTATTGTCTTGAGGGAGGGCGAAAAACCCCAACTACTCTTTAACCTGCCCGAAGATTACTGGCACATGACGCCGGAGACACCAACGGGCTATTGGGTTGATCAATGGGATATAACGCCCATCACAGAGTTGGGTGATGCTCATAACCATCTTGGAGATAGCGATAATCTCTCCTATATAGGAGAAGAAACTGACATCGCCTCTGAACTGTCAATTACAGATTGCAATAACCCCGGCCTTTTAAACCCCGTCCACTATCAACGAGCCTATAAAACCGAATACGAAATCACTTGCCTCCAAGCAGCGAGTCGACTCGCTAGCCTGGGACATCAAGCGGCCAAAACGGCGTTTGATGAGGGGGCGTCTGAATTTGCAATCCAGCAGGCTTATCTAGCCAGTATTTCTCACCGGGAACAAGAAACACCCTACTCCAATATCGTCGCCCTAAATGAACACTGTGCGGTTCTCCACTATCAGTTTTACGAACACAAACGTTTCAGCGGTAGTGAACGTAAATCAATGCTGATAGACGCTGGAGCTAATTATCAGGGCTACGCAGCAGATGTTACCCGCACTTATGCCGCTGAGCCTGGATTGTTCATGGACTTGATCGTCGCAATGGATGAAGCGCAACTCGGCATCATTGCAGATATAGCGGTCGGCATGAGCTATGCCACGTTACATGAAAAAATGCACCTGCGTCTGGCGGACATCCTTAAGCAACATGGTCTCGTTGATATGACCATAGACGCAATGCTCGAGACTAACCTGACCTTTACGTTTCTACCTCATGGCCTGGGCCACTTTCTTGGTTTGCAAACCCATGACGTCGGCGGCTTCCAACAATCACCTAAAGGGGATGTAAAGGCAGCACCGGACAAGTACCCCGCACTTCGATTGACGCGACCTATTGAAAATCGGCAGGTATTCACGATTGAGCCAGGATTATATTTTATTCCAATGCTATTAAAGGAACTGAAAGCATCTAGCAATGCCAGCTCAATTGCCTGGGACAAAATCGACGCATTATTACCTTTTGGCGGAATTCGGATCGAGGACAATATTGCGATGATTAATGATCGCGCAGTGAACTTGACCCGGGAGGCTTTCGCTCAGCTATGAGTCTTACTTTACAACGTATTTTTAGCGACCCCGATCTAAATGGGCTAACGCCGCTGCAACTCAAATTATCCCCTGACAGCAAACAAGTCAGCTATCTGAAAGCGTCGAAAGACAACTTCGAGGAACTTAGCCTTTGGGTTTACGATATCAAGTCAGATACTCATAAACAGCTGGTTGATGCGCGTACTTTCACAAACAACCGAACACTCTCAGACACTGAAAAAGCCCGAAGAGAAAGGTTGCGCATCACTCGGACAGGTATTGTTGAATATCACTGGTCCCCCTCCGGGCACGCTTTACTGTTTCCGGTTGAAGGCAATCTGTTTCTGTATCGACTGAAAGATGAGCAGCCACTGACGCAACTCACGGATGAGACCACCTATGAAACAGACATCCGGTTCTCTCCAAATGGCGAGTCGATCGCCTTTGTCAGGTCGCAGAATTTGTTCGTCTTAAACTTAGCGACGCTAGCGGTGCTGCAATTAACGACAGAAGGTAAGGGGCTTATCAGTTGCGGGCTCGCGGACTTCATCGCTCAGGAAGAAATGCATCGCTACAACGGCTATTGGTGGTCTCCAGACAGTACCTGCATAGCATTTACTAGGGTTGACGAAGCACCTGTCGAGGTATCACAGCGGTACGAGATAGATGCCGATCAGTTCGGTGTATTTGACCAACGATATCCTTTTGCAGGCAAGCCTAACGTATCTGTCACCGTTGGTGTCGTGAGCGTAGGAAATGGCGATCTCCATTGGCTTGATACCAGTTCTACGGCAGAAACCTATATCACCAGGGTCAATTGGTTTCGTGATAACGAGCATCTGGCAATACAAAGGCAATCCAGGGATCAAAAAACCCTCGAACTGCTACGCTGTCATCGCGATGGTAGTCCATTTAGCACGCTCATCACTGAAACCAGCGATAGCTGGACGAACCTAAACGATAACTTTACGGCTTTAGATAACCAGCAATTCATCTGGGGCTCTGAACGCAGCGGCTACAACCATCTATATCTGTTCACAGAAGATGGAAAATTGCTGCACCAATTAAGTTTTGGTGAGCGCGTTGTTTCAGACATAAAAGCCGTTACAGCAGAGAATATTTACTTCGAAGGTTTTTTGGATACGCCGCTTGAGCGACACCTTTATTGCATCGACCGAAAAAACCCAGGCAAAGCTGCTGTGCGCATTACCACCGAAGGTTATTCACACAGCACGTCCGTGAGCCGTGACGGAAGTGTATTTGTCGACTGCTTTAGCTCTGCACTCCAGCCACCAGCGGTGCACCTATGCAGCACCGAGGGTTTGCTACTCGAGAAACTAGAACCGAATGTGCTCGATAAGTCGCACCCCTTTTCTCCCTATTTATCAACTCGAGGCCAAGTCAGTTTCGCTGAGTTAACGGCTGAAGACGGACAGTCACTGCATTATCGCGTCATCAAGCCATCTTCAAACCAGTTAGAGGTCGATGGTCGCTCGCCTGTTATTCTCACAGTTTACGGTGGCCCTGGGGTGCAGCGAGTCAGTAACGAATGGGTACCACCATGGCACCATTACATGGCTTCCCAGGGCTATGGCTTGCTGCAGCTAGACAACCGCGGGACAGCTCACCGGGGGAAGGCATTCGAATCACCCATTTACCGAAAGATGGGTGATGTAGAAGTGCTCGATCAATTGGTGGGAATTGATCATTTATGCAAATCTGACTGGGTAGATCCTAACCGCCTGGCAGTGTTCGGCCATAGCTATGGCGGCTACATGACCCTAATGTTGATGATGAAAAGCCGAAAATTCAAAGCGGGAGTATGCGTTGCGCCAGTGACTGATTGGCGACTATATGACACGCACTATACGGAACGCTATCTGGGCCACCCCGTCTCGAATGAAGCCGGTTATCGGGATAGCTCAGTCTTCCCTTATACTGAGTCCTTAACCGGTAAACTGCTGATTATCCATGGCATGGCAGACGACAATGTACTGTTCACCAACAGTACCAAACTATATAAAGCGCTCCAGGATCTAAATATTGATTTTGACATCATGAACTATCCCGGTGCCAAACATGGTCTATCTGGGCGGCGGGTCAACATTCATCGCTACTCTCTGATGGATCGATTTTTTTCCCAACATGTGGCACACCTATGAACGTAAGACGAGCAGTGGTGTCAGATGCGCCAATAATCGCCAGCTTCAATCAAGCCATGGCGTTAGAGACTGAAAATAAGGTCTTACCTGACGAAAAAATCAACGGTGGTGTAACGGCACAAATCTCAAATCCGGCCCACGGGTATTATCTGGTGGTGGCAAACGATCTACACGAAGTTGTTGGCTGTTTAGGAATAACATTCGAATGGAGTGACTGGCGAAATGGTCAATTTCTATGGATACAAAGTGTCTATATCGCACCCGCCAGCCGTCGTCAGGGTGCTTTTAGTGCGCTTTACGCCGATGTGATCCGCACAGCAAAAGAAGACCCAAAGGTATCTGGGGTTAGACTCTACGTTGAGCAGGAAAATGACAGTGCTCGCGCTACGTACCTTGCATTGGGCATGTCCAAGACCCACTACGACCTTCTAGAAATCGAAGTCTAACACAGGTCTAAATAGCCAGCTGATGACTAAACTGTCATAATAATCGCTCGAAAGCGAGTTATAGGGTTGCATGGATCTTAAGAGTTACACACCTCCAGCAGGAGCCTACGACGAAATTCTCACAGAGAAAAATCGCGCGCGACCCGAACTCAGTCAACTCGTCAATTTTCTGAAGAAAAAATAACTATAAAGAACTGGCTGCCAGATCCAGTGCAGCTGAACTCCTGATTCGAACGATGGGCATCACCTTCACTGTCTATAGCGAAGGTCAGAATATCGACCGGGAATGGCCTTTTGATATCATTCCACGAGTCATACGAGAACAAGAGTGGCGTAAGATCGAAGAAGGTCTAAAGCAGCGACTGATGGCACTCAATCTGTTTATCACAGATGTTTACAACGATGAGAAAATCATCAAAGACAAAGTGATTCCACGTTCTATTCTGGCATCATCAAAAGACTACCGAAAAGAATGCATCGGTATGCGCCCGCTGCACGATACCTGGGCGCATATTTGTGGCTCGGACCTAATACGTGGTGGTGACGGAACGACCTATGTGCTGGAGGACAATCTGCGCGTACCCTCCGGCGTATCCTATATGTTGGAAAATCGGAACATTAGTAAGCGGATATTGCCCGAGCTGTTCGAAGAACATGCCATTCTGCCAATGGACGACTACCCCACCCAACTATTTGATATGTTGAGTTCGATTTCGCCTCGTCCCAAAGACTACCCAGAAGTAGTGGTGCTAACACCCGGTATTTTCAACTCTGCCTATTTCGAGCATTCGTTTCTTGCTCAGAGGATGGGCGCTGAGCTAGTACAAGGTTCCGACCTAATGGTTGCCGACGATGATTGCGTTTATATGAAAACCGTCGAAGGGCTTTCTCGTGTCGATGTTATCTATCGCCGCATTGACGATCTTTTTATGGACCCAGAAGTCTTCCGCAAAGACTCCACGTTAGGTGTACCCGGTTTGTTTAGAGCATGGCGAGCAGGTAATGTTGCACTCGCCAACGCCCCCGGAGCAGGTGTCGCTGACGATAAGGTCGTCTATACCTATGTCCCCGACATGATCCGCTACTACCTCGGTGAAGAACCTATTCTGAAGAATGTACCGAGCTATAACCTTGAAGATAAACAACAACAAAAACACGTCATCGCAAACCTAGAGAATCTTGTTGTGAAACCGGCAAATGAATCAGGTGGCTACGGCATGTATATTGGACCACGGGAATCTAAACGCAGCACCGCAGAGATAAAGCGTCAAATCAAAGCCAATCCGCGTAATTATATCGCCCAGCCCATCATTAAACTGTCGACCGTGCCGACTCTATGCGATAACGCTATCGAGGCCCGACACGTCGATTTAAGACCATTTATTCTGCAGGGTAATCGCAGCTACGTCACCGCAGGTGGATTGACCCGAGTCGCTCTGGTCAGGGGATCGCTCGTGGTGAACTCCTCTCAGGGTGGCGGCAGTAAAGACACCTGGATTCTCGCAGACAAAGGTTGAGGTAATTATGTTATCGAGAGTAGCAGAACGAATGTACTGGATGGGCCGTTACATTGAGCGAGCCGAAAATACCGCTCGCCTGATTAGTGTTAATACTAATCTGGTGATGGACATGCCCAAGGTCAAACATATCTGGCAGAGCCTACTGTTAATTACGGGTGCCGAGGCCAGGTTTCAGCAGCGTTTTACAATCGTCGACGAGCGAAACGTTGTCAAATTTTTGCTCAACGATGAATTTAACTCTGTTCGAGCTTGCATCCGTCTGGCGCGAGAGAATGCTCGCACCACCCGTGAAATTTTACCTAACGAGGCGTGGGTATTGATCAATGAACTCGATCTGTTCATCAAGCGCAAGCAGAATCAGGGCATCAAACGAAAAGGCCGACACAAATTCTTAGAAGAGATCACGGCTATCTGCCATCAACTTACTGGAGTATTGGCCAGCAGCATGAGCGTCGATACTGCCTATAACTTTATCGAATTGGGCCGGAAACTCGAACGTGCAGACATGTCGACAAGAATCGTCGACGTCGGTTGTCTAAGTCTGCTCAACCCCGAAACAAATGATATCAGCGAGTACGACGACATCTTATGGATGAATGTCCTCAAGTCTTTGGCTGGTTATCAGATGTATAGACAACACGTACAAGATCGAGTGAATGGCGAGGATGTCGTCGATTTCTTGATTAAGAACCGGAATTTCCCAAGAGCGGTTGCTCACTGCCTGGCTAAAGCGAACGAGAGCTGCAGGGAATTGCCCCGCAATGAAAATACCGTTAGAGAAATTAGTCAGGCACAGCGTCATCTAGATAAGTCTGATGTGATCAAACTTCTAAATGCTTCACAACTTCATGAGTTTATTGATGAGGTACAGCTAGATTTGGCAAACATTCACGACGAGATCTGTAAAACCTGGTTTCTGTACGATCTTAGTCAGACAGAATCTTCTGGCTCACAGAAGCGACTCGAGTTTATCGACTAGGTAATCGACTTCTTCCGCACTATTGTAATGCGCCATCGAGAAACGAATCACGCCTCTCGCGGGGTCAAGACCGACTTGCTCAAGTAAACGTGGGGCATAATAGTGCCCAGCAGACACCAATATCTTTTGGTCACAAAGAATATGCGCCAGGTCTCCTGGCGTATCATTGTGCGGTGAGAAAGAGACGACGGGGCAGCGCCATTCATCAGCTGTCTCGCTGCCTATCAATCTGGCGCTCTGGGCTGCACTGAGAAACTTAAGCAAAGGATCGGCCAGCTTTTGCTCATGGGTACGCCACAATGATGAAACGAATGCCGCAGCACCTCGTTCTGAATCAACGGGGCCGCCATGGTGTGCTGAAAGGGTCTCAATGTAATCGATCGCACCATTACTCGCGGCTATCTGAGCATGATCAGGCCCAGCCGGAATAAGCCGCTCACTTACATCCAGGCTCTCCTTGAAGTAATGCCCCTGCTTCGGCAAGGCCTCGAGAAGATGCTCCCGAACAACCATCACACCAAGGTGGACCGAATACACCTTATAGAGAGAGAATACATAAATGTCGGCACCCATTGCGTCAACATCGGGGATGGCATGAGGCGCATAAGAAACACCATCAACCAGCGTGTATGCACCGGCGGCTTTCGCCAGGGCAACAATTTTATTCGCTTCATTTTTTTGGCCCGAAATATTCGAAGCATGAGGAAAGCAAACCAGCTTTGTTTTCGATCCCAATAGCGCCGTTAGCGCATCAGTATTGAGCAATCCGGTTTCCGGATCCGCCTGCCAAATACGGACCGTGGCGCCGGCTGCTTCTGCGGCACGATACATAGCCCCGATATTGGATTCGTGATCCTGATTGGTGACTACAATCTCGTCGCCAGGACTTAAAATGGCGCGAAACGCCTGTGCTAATACATAAATATTCTGAGTAGTTGATGGCCCAAAGCCGAGCTCATTTGGCCGCACGCCTAAGGTGTTGGCCCAGCGCTGCTTTGCCAGCTGCATTTTTTCCATACCCTGCCGACTCACGGCAAAGCCATTACCTGGCTGAACTTTAGTTCGCGTGTAGAACTCGTTAAGCGCGTCGATGGTTTCCTGGCAGGGTAACGAACCCGCTGCAGAATCAAAGAAATAGCCACCTAGCGCTGAGTCGTTAAAGGCTGGAAAGTGTTGTCTGACAAACCCAAGGTCGAGCTCGATCATCCGGCGGAATCTTTCGAGGAGTTTAACGGGTCTCGGCGCACCATCTGACTATTGTTATCCCAGTTAGAACTCCATGCGATGGGTGGCATATTGGCGAAAGCTTCTTTTAATCGGGCATCCCAACTTTCACGAATTTGCTTTAAGTATTCGCTGGATTCATCAAATCGATAATGTCGGTCAATCTGCAAACTATTGGTGTGATAAATCAAGACCTCAATCGGCGGACCCACGGTTAGGTTGCTGCGCATTGTTGAGTCCATCGATACCAGCCCACACAAGACAGAGGTTTCGAGGCTCGAGTCAAGATTGATAATCCGATCAAGAATCGGCTTACCATATTTGCTTTCGCCGATCTGCAAATACGGAGTGTCACTAGAGGTTGTAATGTGATTGCCTTGTGGATATACCAGATAGGCTTTCGGCGTACGCTCTTGAATCTGGCCACCCACAATAAAACTGGCTTCAAATGATCTGCCGTTATCTGCTCGGTGTTTGTCCTGTTCCGCGACACTCACTTCACCAATATAATCTGCGGCTTCTTCCATATCACCAACGGTCGTCAGATTGACTGGTTTCTCTTGACGAATGTCTTTCTTGAGCCTGGCGATAACGGCTTGCGTGGTCGCAAGATTTCCAGCAGATATAAGCACAATTTGGCGTTCACCATCGACACCAAACATATACATTTTCGAGTAGGTGCTGACATTGTCAACGCCCGCATTGGTAAGAGAATCAGAGATGAAACAAAGACCCTCGTCAATCGCGATGGCAAGGCAATACGTCATGGAAGGTCGCTTCTAAGTTAGCTAGATACCGCTTACGGTATTAGTAAAAATTGTTGTTTGTCACATCGTTGCGGTGGCATTAGAAGAGCCGATGCTACCTGCAAGATACGTTTCGATTTTGTCTTTGGCAATATTGTCGGGATCACTAAACTGGATACCAACACCTGGGGTATGGGGACTTTTGACGCCCTTTTTGGCAATCCAAACCACCTTACCCGCCACAGGAATCTTCTCTGACTCATCCATAAGATTCAAGAGGATAAATACATCATCACCGACGTCGTATTCAGTTCGATTGGCAATGAACAAACCGCCGTTTTTGACGAACGGCATATAGTAGTTATGGAGCACCACCTTGTCCTTTATGGTCAAGGCAATCATCGTCTTTTTGGCGCCGCCTCTTGCCAGCTTACCCATGTGAATTTCTCACCATCAATTTGTGCCTGATTCTGCCCTATGGTCTAGCAATCTACAAGCTGAAGCTCTGAGTATCCATATTCTGACAATCAATCATCAAATGCTCTAGGAGCAGTGTCTTGTTCGGGTTCTGGCTGCCTCTCAACAAGCGATAGTCCGTTTGGAGGCGGTTCACTGCAGCCAGCGCCTGTTGACTGTCAACATGACCCGCAATTTCGACAATTTGAGCCCTCAAATCACTGTTTTGCATGGCATCATTGCCTGCCGCCAGATTATGTCTGGCGACATCAGCAAACATTGTCATGCCAAGCTCGATCACTTCAAGTGGATCTAATTTGCCTAATTTATCCACCAGACCCACGACATCTGCTCTTCCGGTCAATAAATCGCACCAGGCGGCACTAATTTCCTGACGCCGGGCAAGAAACGCATCATCAAACTTATCGATGGCATGTAGTGGCGACCCGTTACTAAGCCGGAGCAAGAGCCCCCAATCCATCCCCTCGGTCTGGCTTTGAAGCCATTCGATCGCTAGCTGTCGCTCTGGGACGGGTACTTTTACTTGCTGGCAACGACTACGGATGGTGGGCAGCAGGTTTGCAGGATCATCAGAGACCAGAAAAAGGTGTGTGTCCTGTGGCGGCTCTTCCATCGCCTTCAACAAAGCGTTCGCTGAATTACGATTCATCGCGTGGGCCGGGTTTAAAATGACAATCTTGTGCGCACCCATCTGCGCCGTCTGATTCACCCATTCATTTAGCTGTCGAACCTGTTCAATTTTGATTTGCCGTGAATCTTCTTCAGGTTGAATCAACTTGTAGTCTGGGTGACTACCGGCCGCAAGCAAATGGCAAAATTTGCACTCTCCGCAACCACTAGATTCTTTACACAAGAGCTGTTTCATCAGAGTTTCGGCAAGGTGTAACTTTCCTAGGCCGGACTGACCAACAAATAGTAGCGCATGAGGCAATCTATCACGGCGATGTCGATCGACGAGCTCTTCTAGACTATCGGTGAGCCAGGGATAGATCACTCGTGCCAACCCTCTATTGCTTGCTTGATGACTATCTCAATTGCAACCTGGACATCATCCAATGATTTACTCGCGTCTATTGGTCGAAAGCGCTCAGGTTCTCTGCTTGCCCTAAGCAAAAACGTATCACGAACCCGCTTAAAAAAATCCACTGACTCCGTCTCAAAACGATCGAGTTCTCCCCGTTGACTTGCCCTCTCTAAGCCAACCTCAATCGGTAAATCCAACAACAGTGTAATATCGGGCTGATACTGTTTCAGTGCGACCTCATCGATGCTTTGGATCAAATCAGAGGACGTGTTGCGCCCACCACCCTGGTATGCGTAGGTAGAATCAGTAAATCGATCGCAAATAACCCACTCACCTCGAGACAATGCGGGCTCGATCAAGACCGAAACATGTTGAGCACGAGCAGCAAACACCAACATTAACTCAGTGATATCGGCCATCTCAGTATTATTTTTATCCAGCAACAAGTCTCGAATTTTCTCAGCCAATGGCGTTCCACCAGGCTCTCTGGTCGTGACGAAAGGGATGTCTTGGGCTGCTAATAACGATTGAATAAAGGCAAGGTTTGTTGATTTACCCACGCCTTCAACGCCTTCAATGGAAATAAATAAGCCGCGTTTGGTCATGGAATACTCAATTAGTATCGGCGGTGGGAGTGCTGCGATAGTCCTTCACCCTACCAGCTTTCTGATATTGGGTTACCGCTTTGCGATGTTCATCCAGATTGGTGGAAAAATAGCTGCGACCATCGCCTTGAGCGACAAAATAGAGGTACGGACTTGCTGGCGGATCAACTGCTGCTTTGAGAGATGCTAGACCCGGATTGCATATTGGCCTAGCCGGCAATCCCTTATGGAAATAGGTGTTATAAGGGTGATCTACCCTTAAGTGACGCCGTCGCAGGTCGCCATCAAAATCTGTTAAACCATAAATCACCGTTGGATCCGACTGCAGTTTCATACCACGGGTGAGCCGATTGTTAAACACGCTCGCCACCAGTGGTCGATCAGGCTCGTAACCTGTTTCTTTTTCTATAATGGAGGCCAGAATCAAAGCTTCATCCGGCGAAGTGACCGCCGCGTCAGCACTGCGAGCTGCCCAGACCTCTAATAAAACTTGATCCATTTTCTGCTTTGCGCGGTTCAGGATATCAAGCGAACGTTCACCCCGCGTGTAGGCGTAGGTATCAGGATAAAGTCTCCCTTCCCATTTATCGAGGTCTGAGAGGATAAGTTCAGCTGATGCCAGATCGTTGCCAACCAGGAATTCAGTACTCGAGAGCTGGATTAACCATTGCGAGACGGTCCAGCCCTCGGGAAAAGTCACCGCTCTTTGAATAACATTACCTGAGCGCAATAATGCAAGAAGCTCAACGGGGGTCATACCGGGATCAACCTGATATTCGCCGGCCTTGATATGACCTTTTGCGACGGTCACACGACCGTAAACCCTATACATCAGCTCAGGTAAAGCCAGCCAATTCTCGCTATAGAGTTTGTCTATAAGACCGCTGATACTGTCCCCTCTATTTATCAACAGATACTCGGTATCGCTAATATTGAGTGGTCGCGTAAGCAGATAGGATGCGTAAAACGCAAAACTACTCGTCAACACCAGGGCAACAATCAAAAGCCTCGCCATCAGTCCAGACGTTTGAATATCAGGGTACCGTTTGTACCACCGAAGCCAAATGAATTAGATAGCGCTGCCTGAATAGGCATATCACGGGCTATATGAGGGACATAATCTAAATCACAATCGTCACTGGGGTTATCTAGATTGATCGTCGGTGGGGCTACACCGTTATGCACAGCGAGCGCGGAGATAACCGCTTCCACGGAACCAGAAGCACCGAGCAAATGACCGATCATGGACTTCGTGGAACTTACAGCCACATTCATTGCATCAGCACCCATAAGAGATTTAATCGCCATGGTTTCTGCAACATCACCCAGAGGGGTCGAGGTACCGTGGGCGTTAATGTAATCAAGTTCCGATGCGTTCATTTCAGCATCCGCCAGGGCATTTTCCATGGACCTACGTGCACCTGCACCATTTTCGGCTGGAGAAGTCATGTGGCTCGCGTCTGCGCTCATGCCAAAGCCGACAATTTCGCAGTAAACTTTGGCCCCGCGCTTTTTAGCGGCGTCATATTCTTCCAACACAAGGACTGCGGAACCGTCACTTAACACAAAGCCATCACGATCTCGGTCCCAGGGTCGACTGGCAAGTTCTGGTTCGTCGTTACGAGTCGACAATGCCCTCATCGCCGCGAAGCCAGCCATGGTCGTCGGAGATGTGGACTTTTCGGCACCACCTGCCAGCATAGCGTCGGCGTCTCCAGCAGCGATCATTCTAGCGGCAAAGCCAATATTGTGAGTACCGGTCGTACAAGCGGTGGTAATCGCAATATTCGGGCCTTGAAGACCAAACATTATGGAGAGATGACCAGCGATCATATTGATAATGCAGGAAGGAACAAAAAATGGCGTAACTTTGCTGGGTCCACGATTCACGACAATATCGTGACAAGCTTCAATGGTGACAATTCCGCCGATTCCCGACCCAACCGCAACGCCGATCCGATGTCGGTTCTCATCTGTTACTTCAAGGCCAGAGTCTTTCATGGCCTGAATGCCCGTTACTAACCCGTATTGAATGAAACCATCCATCCGCCGCGTTTCTTTTGGTGACAGATATTCAGACATGTCAAAGTCAGGAACCGCCCCGCCAAAGCGAACTGGAAAACCTTCGGTATCAAAGACTGTGATTGGACCAATACCGCTCTTACCAGCAGTCAGACCATCCCAACTGGATTCTAGTGATGCACCGAGTGGGGTTATCATCCCCATTCCAGTTACCACAACTCTGCGATTTTTCACCCAAGCCTCCCGCGCCAACAATAACTTTATGGCGCAACCTTCGTTTCACTTATCTTTACGTAATTCGATGCGGTTCTATAAGAAAAGCACCACGTCTAAGTCTTCACTCTCTAAAAACACAAAGGCCGCATCAGCGAATCGCAAATGCGGCCTCGTGTCATTATTTCATTAGATTAAGTATGAGCTTCGATGTAGTTGATAGCTTCCTTAACGGTCGTAATCTTCTCAGCTTCTTCGTCGGGAATTTCAGTTTCAAATTCCTCTTCGAGAGCCATAACGAGTTCCACGGTATCAAGTGAGTCAGCGCCAAGATCCTCGACGAAAGAAGCTTCGATCGTGACTTCTTCTTCTTTTACGCCTAACTGTTCACAAACCAGTTTTCTAACTCGTTCTTCTATTGTACTCATGCTGTTGTTCACTCCTGAGATGCAGTCAAATCTGCGGTAGTTTAATTAAATGCCAGCAACCCTATCAAGCGTTTTATGCGCTTGACTCTGGCGGATAATTGAGGGTTAAAACGTGTCTCGGCGCATCAAGCCCCGATCAGGACATATACATGCCCCCATTGATATGGATAGTTTCACCTGTAATATATCCAGCGAGATCGCTGGCAAGAAAAGACACCAGCGCTGCTACCTCGCTTGCTTCGCCAAGTCTACCGAGAGGTACCCGGGATAAAAAAGTTGCTTGCTGCTCTTCAGGCAGCTCGCTCGTCATATCAGTGCTAATAAAACCAGGTGCGACGGAATTGACAGTGATGTTGCGCGAACCCAACTCAGCAGCTAATCCACGCCCATAGCCTTCCATACCAGCCTTGGACGCTGAGTAATTAACTTGGCCCGCATTGCCCATACTACCAACGACAGAACTAATATTGATAATGCGGCCCCAGCGAGCCTTCGTCATGCCTCGAAGACAACCCTTTGAAACCCGATATACCGAGTTCAAATTGGTATTAATGACATCATCCCACTCAGATTCTTTCATGCGCAGTGCAATATTGTCTCTGGTAATGCCGGCGTTATTAACAAGGATTGTCGGCGCATCAACGTCCTTAATGGCGACAAAAAATGCTTCGATTGAGGCGACGTCGGACACATCCAGTACTTCGCCCCGGCCATTGTCCAAACCAGACGTTATTTTCGCTGCACCGTCTATTGTCGTTGCGGTCCCGATGACAAAATGACCAGCAGCCACCAGGCTTTCAGCAATAGCTTTGCCAATACCCCGTGATGCGCCCGTTACAATTGCGACTCTGTTATCCATAGGACTATCCCAATGATTCCAGTGTGGAAGCTAACGACTCTACTGAGTTAATCGCGTAACCCTCGATAGACTTGTCGATTCGCTTGTTGAGCCCTGTTAGAACTTTACCAGGTCCGCATTCCACTATCGTTGTGACGCCATCTGCGACAAGGCGTTGCGTGGTTTCTGTCCATAATACGGCGCTGTACATTTGTGTAACCAGATTAGGACGAATCGCATCAGCGCTGCTATGGTAAGCGGCATCGACGTTTTGTAGAATCTGAATGGTTGGGTTACTAATTATCACGTCAGCGAGTACATCCGCCATCTTTTCGGCGGCTGGTTTCATTAATTCACTGTGGAACGGCGCGCTAACGGCTAATGGCATCGCGCGTTTAGCGCCCGCATCCTTTAATGCTTCTATTGCGAGCTCAAGCGCAGCATTACTACCTGCAATGACAACCTGACCTGGTGCGTTGTAGTTGGCGGCCTGAACCAACTCCACCCCAGAAGAGCATTTGGCGCAAATTTCACGCACCACATCATCTTCAAGACCGAGTACAGCGGCCATGCCACCCTTACCTAGAGGAACTGCGGTCTGCATAAACCGCCCTCGTTGTTGAACTAACTTCACCGCGTCAGAAAATTGGAGCGATTCAGCAGCGACTAATGCAGAATATTCCCCGAGGCTATGCCCTGCGACTACTTCTGGCCTGGTTGCTCCGAGCGCCAACGCTACTCGCCAAATCGCAATACCCGCAGAAAGCAAAGCAGGCTGAGTAAATTCAGTTTGATTGAGTTTGTCTTCAGGGTCCGACTGCACTAGCAGCCAGAGATCGTAACCAAGTGCCTCAGAAGCCTCAGCAAAGGTTTCTTCGATCAGGACCTGTTCACTCGCGAGGTCTGACAACATCCCCACTGACTGTGAGCCCTGACCGGGAAAAACGTAGGCCAGTTTCCCCATGGTGTTCCCCTTTTTCATCAATGTATGTTGCAGGCAGTGCCGCCAAGCAGCCCTAAAAAAAGCAGCACCCCGAAAGGTGCTGCTTTTTTCGTTCTTACACCCAACTAGCGTTAGTCGTCTTGAGTATGTACAACCTTTTTACCGCGGTAAAAACCGTCAGCACTGACATGATGACGTCGATGCGTTTCACCAGTGGTCGTTTCTTCTGAAAGGGTTGGTCCCTTTAGAGCATCATGGGCACGACGAAGACCGCGGCGTGATCGGGTTACCTTACTTTTTTGTACGGCCATTGCTAGCTCCTATTAATTCGTCTTTCAATCCTGCTAGACCTGCAAAAGGTTTATAGGTCTCAGCGGAAGATCCTACTTCTTGATTGTCTGCTATATCTGCCTCATAACCCTCGACCTGGCAGCTCGCACCGCTGTGCTTTGCTACCATAGGCAGAGAGAGAATCAATTCATCTTCAAGCAAATCGACGGTATTGACGAGGTCTTCCAAACTCACAATACCATCTTCATCCTCTTCCAGCTTAAACAACGCTTCCTCACTATTCACAATCGCATGACGCAAGACAGCTTTTAGTCCGTAGTCTACCGGCAACAGGCAATTCTGACACAATAAACTCACTGTCGCGCGAACGTCACCGGTCACTAATGTTGATTGCTTTCTTCCTTTGCGAAATGCAAGTTTTGCGCTGACCTCCCCTTTCGTTGTCACTAGAGACTCTGCTAGCCGTTTAAATGCGCTAAGCTGCAGTATCCCTTCAACATTACGATTTTCCGTCGCCAGTTTTCTGTGATTTACTCGCGCTGGTAGGGGGGCTGAAAACATAAGGAGCGCATATTAGGCATACGGCTGGTCTCTGTCAAAAGAAATTCCCCCTAAATTCCAAAAAAGTCATATTAATTCAGTAGGATATATTCAATGTCAGGCCAATCCACAGCGATCATACTCGCTTCTACCTCGGTCTATCGAGCAGCACTCATGAAAAAGCTGGGCATTCGCTTCAATCAGGTCGACCCAGGCTTCATAGAACAACACGCCAAAGGGGAAGCGCCTGAAGCCATGGCGATGCGCCTCGCGGCGGGAAAAGCCCTTGCGGCATCGCATCTATTAGCCACAGATGCTGCTTCGCCTGCCATCTTCATCGGTTCTGATCAGGTGGTTCATGTTGAAAACCAGACCGTTGCTAACAAAACCATTGATAACCCAATATTGTCAAAACCCGGCAATTTCGAGAACGCCTTTAAGCAGCTACAACTTTGCTCCGATCAGTGGGTGACCTATTCCACTGCTGTATGCCTGATAAGGCACGACGGTGCAGTGTTGAGCCACTTCTGCGAACATTATCGGCTACGATTTCGTCAACTCAATGATGACCTCATAAGCTGCTATTTAGACCTTGATCAGCCCTATGATTGCGCTGGCAGTATTAAAGCTGAAGCCCATGGTGTCACGCTCATAAAAGATAGCCGGGGACAGGATATCAACACCCTATACGGATTACCTTTGATACGCCTGATAACAGAGCTATGTGCAGCCGGCGTGCCAATTCCTCAGTCTAACAATCAGCTTTAGGTAATATCTCTATTCCGTTGTTTATATTATCTTTTTATAAATCGCAAGGCGTTGCTAAAAGCATCATCCAGGGGTGCTTCAACTGTAACAGCAGGCCATTTATCGATGGCAGGCACAACGAGTCGATTGGCATGTAGCATTAAGCGGCGACTGTTCAGTTTTAGCGCCGAATCAGCCTGGTCGTTGCCATACTTGTTATCACCCACGATTGGATATCCCGATGCGGTACAGTGCACCCTAATTTGATGCGTCCGACCTGTCACTGGTCGTGCTGCGAGTAATGATAGCCCTTGCGATTGCTCGAGTACCTGGTATTCGGTGAGTGACGCCTTGCCATCAGCTTGAACTCGACTCATTCTCTCTCCACTCGCTAGAACATTCTTGCTGAGGGGTAGGTTAACGTGCTGTTTTCGCTTTGGCCAACGACCGTGTACCAGGCACAGATAGTGTTTTTCGAGCTTATCCTTACTCTGAAGTAACTTCTGTAACTGCTTGAGATAACTCGCCTTCTTCGAAATCATGAGGCATCCAGATGTATCCCGGTCGAGGCGGTGAACCAATTCCAGAAAACGATCGGTCGGGCGCAGTTGACGAAGACCTTCGATGACGCCGATACTGATACCATTACCGCCATGCACAGCGATACCCGAGGGCTTATTGAGAATAATAAGCCCGTCATTCTCAAATAGAATAGCTTTCTCCAAAAGTTGCATGACGCCCTGACTGGCAACAGGCGTCACATCGCTAGACATTCGAATAGGCGGAATGCGAACCTGATCATTTAAGGCCAGGCGCGTATCCGCCTTGACCCGCTTACCATTCACCCGCACCTCCCCTTTGCGCACACAGCGATAAATGCGCGACTTCGGCACGCCTTTCATGGTCTTCAATAAGAAGTTATCCACCCGTTGACCCACCGAGTTTTCGTCCACCGGCACGATTTTGACACTCGGTGCTGCTTTGGTTTCATTCATGAAATTCCCGCTTTCCTGCAATGCTTTGATCGGCGTGTAATTGTTGCTATACTGGCGACGCACGCGGGTCTGTAAGTTTCCACAAGAACCCAACCCGATGACTCGCCCTTTCCTTCCGGCAGATCTTTACACAGATATCCCGGCAGCAGGTCCTTTAAAACGTCATTTTTGCGTGCAATGCTGAACGCGACCACCGTTCATAACTATAAGATCCATGACCAAGAAGTCCATGGCAGTTTGACGGATTGTCTCACAGATGAATTTTGGGTTTGGCGGTTTGCACCGTTATCTATAAGACTTTTTATAAGAAATAGTCGAAGAGAAACACGCAAATTAAAGCCGCTAGACATTTTTAACCGCGATCATATGAACGCGATGGGTAAGCCAAATCAGTTTATCGCTGGTGAATAATTTTACGTTTTAGCGCTTCTTTAAAGAAGCAGTGACACATACTCTTCTCCCACTACATCCGGGATGTCACAGCTCGACGCAATATAGACGCCAGCCATGAAAGTTACGAAACCCAACGAAAGTAAGGAGTCGTTGAGGCATTTAGCACCAGTTAGCTGGGATTAAACACCTGACAGATTTGGCGATACCACTGCGCGGTCATGATCGCAAAACTTAAGTGATATCGTAATGAAAAGAATGCTTATAAATGCAACTCACACTGAGGAGTTGCGCGTTGCCATGGTAGATGGGCAACAACTCTATGATCTGGACATCGAAAGCCGCGCCAGAGAACAGAAAAAATCCAACATCTACAAAGCCCGCATCACAAGGGTTGAACCGAGTCTCGAAGCCGCATTTGTTGACTACGGTGGCAATCGACATGGATTCCTTCCTCTTAAAGAAATTTCTCGAGAGTACTTCTCTGTCGCACCTTCGAAAATTAAAGGTCGGGTCAACATTGCCGAAGTTGTTAAAGAAGGCACAGAAATCGTTATTCAGGTCGAGAAAGAAGAGCGCGGAAATAAAGGTGCTGCACTCACCACTTTTTGTAGTTTAGCTGGACGATACCTTGTCCTGATGCCAAACAACCCCCGTGCAGGCGGAATTTCTCGCCGCATTGAGGGAGAAGAACGAGACGAACTTAAGTCCGCTTTATCTGAACTCGAGATTCCAAAAGATATGGGCGTGATTATCCGTACCGCCGGTATTGGCCGAACGAGTCAAGAATTGCAGTGGGACCTCGATTATCTCGTTCAGATATCCAAAGCGATCGACGAAGAAGCTGGCAAGCGCTCAGCCCCCTTCCTGATATATCAGGAAAGTGACGTCATTATTCGCGCCATCCGCGATTATCTAAGAGACGACATTGGTGAAATACTCATCGATACGGACGAAGCTTATGGCCAGGCCGAGGCTTTCATCGACCAGGTGATGCCGCAGTTTAAAAGTCGACTAAAGCGTTATGATAGTGATGTGCCTTTATTCAATCGCTATCAAATTGAAGGACAAATAGAGTCCGCGTTTCAGCGTGAAGTTCGATTGCCATCAGGTGGTTCACTCGTTATCGATCCAACTGAAGCACTAGTCTCCATCGACATTAACTCTTCACGTGCCACACGTGGATCACATATTGAAGACACAGCAGTCAATACTAACCTCGAAGCAGCAGACGAGATCTGTCGACAACTAAGGCTCCGTGACATGGGCGGGCTGGTCGTCATCGACTTTATCGACATGAATGCGCAAAAGAATCAGCGTGCTGTTGAAACTCGGATGCGCGATGCGCTGCAAATTGACCGGGCCCGGGTACAAGTCGGTCGAATCAGCAAATTTGGTTTGTTAGAAATGTCTCGCCAACGACTTCGTCCCTCATTAGTCGAGACCAGTGGCATTGTTTGTCCACGCTGCAGCGGCACAGGCACTATCCGCGATATTGAGTCCTCCGCGCTAGGCGTGATACGTCTAATTGAAGAAGAAGCACTTAAAGACACCAGTAGTGAAATTCGAGCTTTTGTACCGATCTCGGTCGCATCCTTTATGCTAAATGAAAAACGCGGTGATCTGAGTGCCTTAGAGGCCCGCAACGAAGTTCGTGTTGTCGTTGTCCCTTCTGCCGACCTGGAAACACCTCATTTTAGAGTTGAGCGCATCCGTTCAGGCGATGAAGAAGTGGTTTCTGCTAGCTATGAAATCACCCAGGAAGATAATGCAGACACTGTTGAGGCGCAAGTGACTCGCCCTGTTGCGGTAGAAACTGCCGCTGTTAAGGCAATCACAGCCCAGACTCAGTCGGCACCAACTGCAACACCAACTGCAACACCGGCGGCAAAGGAAACACCCGAAAAAGACACGAAACCAGGACTAATGGCTCGTTTGATTTCTAGTCTCTTCTCTCCTGATGAAGAGCCAGTCGAAGAAAAGCCTGAGCAAAAACCGAGTTCCGAAGGGCAAAACCGAAACCGTGGCAACAATCGCAGTCGACGTCGTGGCGGAAACAATAGCGGTGGTAATGCTGGCAACAATACCGGAGGCAATGGTCAAAACCGTTCTGCCGAGCGTACTCAGGACACACAGAAGTCTCGCGGCACATCAGATCAAAATAAGCCGGATCAAAACAAGCCGGATCAAAGCAAGTCAGATCAAAGCAAGTCAGATCAAAACAAGTCAGATCAAAACAAGTCGAACCATAACGCACCTGACAACAACAGAAATAATCGCAAAGCGACTGACGAGGAAAACAAGCCGAAGCGTCGCGCGAAGCCTGCTGAAGCAAAAACTGAACATGAAACTGAGAAGCCACAAAACACTCACAGCGAGAATCATTCCGACGATAACAAGCAGGAAGATGACGACAAAAGAAACCAGGGAACTCGCCGTCGTAGTAACCAGCGCCGTCGGAGTCAGAATCGACCTGCCGAACAAGAGAACGTGACAGAAACTGCTGAAACGACGGGTTCCGCCCCAGTAGTACACACGGAAGTTGTGACCACACCTCCAGTGCAAACTGCAGTGGTGACGACACCTCCGGTGACGTCCCAAGCGACACCCCAAGCGACACCCCAAGCGACAGTGTCGACGCCGTCACCTGAGCCAGCTAAGTTTGAACAATCACCAATTCCTGAAGCCGCTACTGCGACTGAAGACTTAGTGAGCCCGGCAGCAGTGTCTGCTGAAGAATCAGTGCCTGTCGCCGACACATCGGTGGCTGTTGCTAAAACAACGAATAGCTCTGACACGACTGAAACCGTTATAGAAGCTGCTACCTCGCCTGTTGCCGAACAAGCACAAGTGGAACACGCTCCCGTGCGAGGACGAGCTGATAATGACCCTAGATTAAAACCTGTAGCGGCTCCAACCGGCACAGTACTCGGCATTGTTGAAGCGAAGGTAGCCACAGAGGTTTTGGTCGCCGCAGCGCGCAGTCTTGAAGTAGCCCACCCAAGTAATCTGGGACGTGCTACTAATGACCCACGTGGCGGCGGTGTTACCTCGTCGCTGACTAATGAAGAAGCTCAAGAAACTGAAAAAACTGAAGAAGCAGCGCAGATTGGAACCGAACAAGGCTAGTACAAAATAGGTTAAGAGCGCCTGCTAGGAAAAACGCGCGGTTCGATATCCAGACCGATATCGAATCGCGATTTTATAATTTTCTGAACTTGCCCTGCCAGCGCCAGCACCTCTCGCCCCGTTGCACCACCCTCGTTTTGAATCACTAATGCATGCTGCGTCGATACCGTTGCTTGGCCAACCCTCATGCCTTTTAGACCCGCTAGATCAATCAAAAATGCAGCTGACAATTTATAATCTCCATTGTCTTGCCGATACATAGGCATATCTGGATTGTCGGACTTCAAGCCCGCTATCTGCTCCGCACCGACAACAGGATTTTTAAAAAAGCTTCCTACATTTCCAACGACTATCGGGTTCGGTAACTTCGAAAGGCGGACCGCACAGACAGCTTGGCTCACTGTATCTGCAGAGATGGCCAACTTCTGCGCATCCAGGTATTGGGATAACCCGACGTAACCAAGCTCAGGTTCGAAACTAAGATCCAAATCTAGAGTGATGGCTGTAATCACGGCTTTATCTAGTAACCGTGTTTTGAATACACTTTGTCGGTAGCCAAACTCGCACTCAGAATTCGTCAACGAAATATCTTCTCCAGTCTCGATATCTATCGCATCGACCCGAACCAGTCTTTCAGCCAACTCAACGCCATAAGCACCTATATTTTGAATCGGTGCAGCACCCGCCTGGCCGGGAATCAGGGACAAGTTCTCGAGCCCAAAGCGCTTATCCCTTAAGGTTGCCAACACAAATTGATGCCAATTGGTCCCTGCACCAACAGAAACACGCGGACCATCAAGCTGATACCCTGAAATGGCGATCTGAATGCAGAGACCTCGTACATATCGATGTAGCACCAGATTACTACCACCACCCAAGACCAACAGTTCATGGCGCTTCTCTCTGGAAAAAGCCAATGCGGCACGCAGGTCTTCAACGGACTCAACTCGCACGAAGTATTCTGCAGCCACATCTAACCCAAGCGTGTTCAATGTCCTTAAGTTGACGTTTTGTTGGATATCGATGCTCATCAAGCTCCCTGCAAAGTTAACCTGAGTATATCGCAATGCTATAACCGAACCCGCTGCCACTGTATAATTTCGCTCAGAATTTCAATCACGAGACGAGAGAACATATGGAACTTAAAGACAAGGTTGCCTTTATCACAGGCGGTGCATCGGGGCTGGGGCTGGCTACGGCAAAACACTTTATCAGCCTGGGTGCAAAAGTTTGCCTATTCGACCTAAACGAAGAAAATGCGGAAAAAGCCGCTAAAGAACTGGGTGATAACGCAACCTTTGCTGCTGGCGATGTGGCCGAGGAAGCCGCTGTGCAAGCGGCTATCCAGAAAACGCTCGATACTTTTGGCGCGCTCCACATCAATGTCAATAGTGCTGGTATCGGTGCGGCCGCTCGGACACTTGGCAAGGACGGCCCTATGCCGCTAAAAACTTTCGAGTTCATTATTCGAGTCAACTTGATCGGTACCTTCAACGTGCTCCGGCTTTGTGCCGAGGCTATGGCGAAAAATGAACCTGTAACGGACGATGGCGAGCGCGGAGTGATCGTGAATGTCGCATCCGTTGCGGCATTTGATGGCCAGATTGGTCAGGCGGCCTACAGTGCTAGTAAAGCTGGTGTTGCAGGAATGACGTTGCCAATTGCACGCGATCTAACGCGTCAGGGCATCCGCATTGCCACAATAGCACCGGGTATCTTTGAAACTCCAATGATGAAGTTCGCGCCACCACAGGTCCGTGAACCTCTCATTGGCATGACGCAATTTCCTAAGCGCCTGGGTGACCCCGTTGAATTCGCTCAGACAGCGGCTTATATCGTGACTTGTAACTATGTGAACGGTGAAACGATTCGACTGGACAGCGGCATCCGCATGCAGCCTAAGTAAGACTTTATTGACCGGCCAATACTGCCAGCGTTCTTTCTAGATCGCTGGCAGTATCTATGCCAGGTGGTATCGATACCACAGCAGACTGCACATTAATTCGCACCCCCCGCTCCATGATCCGCAACTGTTCAAGCTTCTCGATTTTCTCCAAATGACTCGGTGGCCAGCTGATAAAATCATTTAGCAACGAAACTCGATAGCCATAAATGCCAATATGACGTCTTGCACCTTCAGCGATTTGGTTAGCTAGATGGTCTCTATCCCAGGGTATGGGCGCACGGCTAAAATACAGGGCGTCGCCGTTTTCCGCCGTTACCACTTTCACAATATTGGGATCCATCAGATCCTCTAAGGTCTCAATCGGCTCAGCAAGTGTGGCCATCGGTGCAGGTGAACGTTCAAGTATGTCCACTAGTTGGTTGATCACTTCAGGTGGAATAAGAGGTTCATCACCCTGCACGTTAATGACGAGATGATCCAAGGCCAGACCCAGGGTGTTCGTCACCTCTTGAACTCTGTCGGTTCCAGAAACGTGGTCAACCCGGGTCATACAACATTCACCATCAAAGCTTTTGACGACATCTGCGATACGTTGATCATCGGTTGCGATGACCACTCGGCTCGCTCGGCTTAGCTGCGCCTGCTCGTAAACCCTTTGGATCATCGGTTTGCCTGCTAGATCGATCAGCGGCTTACCTGGCAAACGCTGCGACGCGAAGCGGGCAGGAATGACGACCGTAAAAGGACTCAACCGCCAAGTTTCTCGTCGGTGGTAAGGGTTCGTGCTTCGCTATCAAGCATGATTGGAATATCGTCCTGGATAGGATAAGCCAGGCTATCTGCTTTACACCAAAGTTCGAGCGAATCTCGCTTGTATTCCAATTTGCCTTTGCAAAGGGGGCAAACTAGGATTGCCAACAACTTACCGTCTACAGTCACACTGTCCTCACTAGGTTCGGTTTGAATTCCTGAATATTGAAGCCTATCTCGCTTAACAATTTTGGCAGGAAATGTTCATCTGGTACGACTGAAACGTCGACATACCAGAAATTATGATGAATCTGATCCGTACTTAATTGTCGGCACTTCACGGCGTCTTTCTCGGTCATTATCACAGGTAGGCTATCGCCAAAGGTAAGCTCGGTGAGCTTGAAGCGGTGATGATCGTCGAACCGATGTTCGATGACTTCATAACCCTGTTGCCTCAATGTGTCGAAAAATCGTTCAGGATGACCGATCCCTGCGACACCATGCACGGTTATACTGCCTGGCTCTGAAATGTCATCAACAGTATCTGACAAGCGCAGAATACCGTTCACTTCAATCCCCATGCGCATGAAAGCAACAGGCAAGTCGATTGGTGCATCACCATTAACGACGACAATATCAACCTCCGCCAGTCGTGATGGTGGTTCTCTGAGAGGCCCTGCGGGTAAACACAATCCGTTACCCAGTCCTCGCGTCGCATCAACAACAGCGATTTCAACCGTTCGCCCTAAAGCGTAATGCTGTAAGCCGTCGTCAGAGATAACGATATCGCAGCCATACTCTTCCAGCAGATGCTTTACGGCGCGGCACCGATCGGCATCAACGACGATGGGACATTTTGTTTTACACGCCAACATCACAGATTCGTCGCCTGCCTCAGCAGTATCCGAATAGCGATTCACAGAGAGCGGGTACTGTTGGCTCTTGCCTCCATAGCCACGACTAACAATGCCGGGTCTATAGCCTTGTGCCTCAAGCTGCGCCGCGATCCAGGCAACAAGTGGTGTCTTACCTGTCCCGCCGACATTGATATTACCTACCACAATAACCGGTACAGACGGTTGCCAGGGCTTTATTCGATGACGCCGGAATGTCGCAACTTTACTGAATATCCAGGCCAGCGGATACAACAATCGTGTCCAACTGGTTTTGTTATACCAACCCGCAACCAGCGGATTAAAATCGTTAGGCAGCCAGTTCAGTACCTGGTCTGGCTGAGTAAAAACTGGCTTGGACCCCACATTTTTTTTCTCAGATCGAACTACCCCTTCATCTTGCGTTCGAATGTTATGAAGACCTGCATAATGAGAGCCTCCAGCCAACAACTCCGCATGACTACCCTGCTCTACTAACTTACCTTTATCTATCACCAGTATCCGGTCTGCCTTCTCGATCGTGGAGAGTCGATGGGCGATGATGATGGTGGTTCTTCCAGCTGAGACTGCGTCTAGAGCAGATTGAATATATCTCTCTGATTCTGAATCTAAAGCTGATGTGGCTTCATCTAGGATGAGGATCGGCGCATCCTTTAAAAAGGCTCGGGCAATCGCTAACCGTTGGCGTTGGCCGCCCGACAGTAATACTCCATCATCACCAACCTGTGTATTTAACCCATCATCGAGTTCACTTATAAATCCCCAGGCATAGGCTTTTTCAGCTGCGGCTCGAATCCTCTCATCATCTTTACCGTGCAGGGACCCATAGGCAATATTGCGCGCAACAGTGTCGTTAAACAGAGTCACGTCCTGGGTCACGATCGCCATATGCTCGCGAAGGTTACTCAACTTAATGTCTTCCACTGGAACATCATCGAGTAGTATTTGACCCGCCTGAGGTGAGTAGAAACGAGGAATAAGGCTAGCAAGCGTACTCTTGCCGCTACCTGATTTACCTACCAACGCAATCGTCTCGCCTGGCTCAGCAATGAAACTGATATTGTTAACCACTGGCTCGTTATCATCATAGGCAAAACTGACATCTCTAAACTCTAGTTTACCTCTAACATTGGAAAGCAGCTTAGTGCCTTCGTCTTTCTCGATTTCTTCGTCAAACAGCGCGAAGATATCTTCCGCGGCGGCCAAACCGCGTTGAATCGTTGAGTTGATTTCAGACAGCTGGCGAATCGGTTTTGCGAGGAGCCCACCAGTACCAATAAACGCCACTACATCACCGGAGCTCATATTAGCCAGCAGCACAGGATCAAGTGCCAGCCAGACCAGACCAGCCAACGCACCTGATACTAACAATTGAACTGCAGGCGTTGCGATAGAGGCTGTGATGACCATTTTCATCGACTGTTGACGATTGTTATGACTCACTTTGAGAAATCGTTCTCGCTCATAATCCAGCCCACCGAACGTCCGCACCTCTCGATAGCCTTGAACCGCCTCAGAAGCGACGTGTGTGACGTCACCCATCGAATCCTGAATTCGCTCACTTATTCGGCGAAAGCGTTTACCGGCAAAGTTAACCAACAACGCGATAAACGGCGCGACACAGATAAAAATTAAAGTGAGCTTCCAGTTTAGATAGAACAGATAACCCATGTAACCAATAACAGTAAAGCCTTCTCGTATGAGCACTCTAACCGCGTCTGTTGCAGCTCCGGTAACCTGCGTAACGTGAAAAGTAACCTTTGCTACAAGATGCCCCATGGCGTTCTTGTCGTAAAATTTGCTGGGCAATAACAACAGTCTGTCAAACAACTCAACCCGTAATCCGTGAACCAGGTTAGTTCCAACATAGCTAATAAAGTAGTTACCAATAAAAGTCCCTATGCCTCGACCGAAGACAATCATTATAATCGCGAAGGGAATTATTGTTCGATTGAGAGCAACGTCACCGCCAAACAAATCACGAACATAGGGTGCTACCTCTGTACCCGCCAGTGGGTCATTGCCCCCTAGAGAATCGACTATGTAGCCGAGTAGCTGCAGAAAAGAGACATTAGCCAGTGAATAAATCATAAAGCCAAATATGCTAAGTAAAAATGCCGCCCAATAAGGCGTCACGTACTTGAGCAATCGCCCGTAGATTTGCATATCTGTTTGGTGGTTAACCTTCTCCATCACCGGCATCTCTGGTTGTAATGCTAAGGTGGGTAAAGCCTAACTGTCCTGCAGCATCCATAGCGGTCACCACCGCTTGATGAGGCGTCGCTGAATCTGCAGTAATGACGAGCGGAATAGTTGTATCACCATTGCTGACCTTTTCAATCGCACGCTTAAGTGTCCCAAGTTGGTTATTGACGAGGGATACCTCATTGATTGCGTAGTCCCCGCTTCTGGTGACCGTCACTTCTACCATCTTTTCAGCAACACGAGCGGGATCACCGCTTGCCTCAGGTAGATCAATAGAAAGCTGGGTGTCTTTGCTAAAAGTTGTAGACACCATAAAGAATATGAGCAGCAGAAAAACCACATCAATCAGTGGTGTGAGGTTGACCTCAACCTCAGCTCGAGTTCTTCGCGCAAATTTCATTTCTCGCTCACTAAGGCACCACCTGAGTGATGTCTGGCCTAGAGGAAGTTTTATCCGCCCGATCGGGACGGTCTGCATTCAGCACTTCAACCAGTTTGAGCGCTTCTTGCTCCATGCTAATAACAAGTTCATCGACCTTCCTCTGAAAAAACCGGTAGAAGAATAGACTGGGAATCGCCACCGTTAACCCTGCGGCGGTGGTGATGAGTGCTTCCGATATGCCGCCTGCGAGAACGGCCGCATTACCTGTGCCCTCTAGGCGAATAGCGGTAAAAACCTTAATCATGCCGATCACAGTTCCGAGCAACCCCAGCAGCGGTGTTATCGCCGCCACAGTGCCAAGCGTATTCAAGTAGCGCTCCATTTCATGCACAACTTGATTGGCAACCTCTTCAATGGATTCTTTCATATATTCACGACCACGACGGTGGTTAGCAATACCGGCGGCAAGAACTTGTCCAAGCGGTGATCCTGCGCGAAGCTCACGCAACTTACGGTTATCCATTTCGTTGTTTTTGATCCAATTCCAGACCTGCGCTAAAAGGTTTTTAGGCACAATTTGATTGGATCGAAGGGTCCAGAATCGTTCGACGCAAATGGCCGCAGAAATTACCGAGCAGAGCAGGATTGGGATCATCAGCCATCCCCCTGCCTGTACCAATTCGAACACTAAGGTAACTCCCAGAAAATTTTGGTAACTCTACCACAATTTGTCGAATACTCGCCGCTGTATAGTGGCTGAATGACGGGGTTTTTCTATAAAAATCAGCTCGTTCCGAAAATTCCCTGGAGGAACGAATTCAAGAACCGACCCTCAGGATCGAGCCGCTCTCTCACCTCACGAAAACGTTCAAATCCGGGTAGATGACCACTGAAATCGTCAAAACGATGAGTGTGTATCTTGCCCCAATGCGGTCGACCATCGTAGCCTCGAAATAGATTCTCAACTTCCAGAAAAAATGGACCATGATCGATCCGGTTGCTCTGATGAGCCGATATCGTGACAGTTTCACGTTCATTTGCGGTACTGAGCAGACTCTGATCTGAAGCGAGTGTTCGGTATTCCAGGGGCCATCGAACGTCTGGAAATTTACGCTGCATCAAACCACGCAACTCTAGAAAACACTCCCATCCAGATTCAAAGGGAACTGAAAACTCTGTTTCATTGAATTCCAGGTCTCTGGTCGAGGGAATAATCTCATGTGCTGGCCCCACGGGATTAACACCATCAGAAAACCCAACCTCAACGGGATTTAAGGTTTTCATTGAGCAGACATCCTTAGCCGGGTCCCAGAAAAACTCAAAGTGTCGGTTATCGCTAATGAGTTGCTGGAGTGCCTCACCACACTCCTCGACGCTGCTTTCCCAGCTCTTTTCGACCAAATGATAAGCAGGCACAACATTTAGGGTGACCTCAGTCACAACACCCAATGTACCCATGCTGACCTGGGCGGCACGAAATAAATCGCCATCAGCAGCGCTTAGATTGAGTATTTCGCCATTTGCCTGCATTAACCGCACAGAGGCTAATTGATTAGAGATGTTTTGTAGATGTCTTCCGGTACCATGAGTGCCTGTACCGATTGCCCCGGCAATTGACTGACGATCGATATCACCTATATTCATCATCGCAAACCCTCTCTCAAAAAGAGGCTGGCCGATTTCATGAAGCTTTGTACCGGCCCACATAGTGACCTGTTGCCGCTCTACGTCAATTTGCCGAATGCCTTTCATGTGATCCAGGGAAAGCAAAATGTCATCTGTCCAAAATGGTACGAATGAATGCGCAGAGCCAATGGGCCTAACCACAAGGTCTTCATTCCGAGCCTGATCTAGCAGACTGCATAGCTCGGCTTCCGATCCCGGCAGCGACAGTTGCCTGGCCTGATGCTGTTGGCTGCCGGACCAATTTCGCCATTCAATTGACATAGTTTCTCCTCTACTGTGATTCAGGCGACGATACCCTTATCGTGCAAGCGACCAATCGTCCTGGAACCGAGACCAAGATCATCGGCTAGTATTTCGTCTGTATGTTGGCCCAGTAAAGGCGCTTTTAGTGATGGCAGGTTCGGCGCGTCACCAAACCGAATGGGTGAACCTGGCACGAGATACGAACCAATACCCGGTTGATCAACCGTCTGAAAAAGTGGGTTTTGCTCCGTACAGTCATCGTCTTTCTCGACCATTTCTCGGAACGACTGATAAGGCCCGAAGCAGACAGCATTACTGGTTAGCAACGGCTGAATATCAGACAAGTCATGTAGATCGAACCAGCCTTGAACCAGGCTAGAAAGCTCTAGGCGCGCTCTAAATCGATCCCCTTCTTGATCGAAGTCCAGAGCCATTTTCTGTTCCAGTCGCTTGAATTCAGCTTCAAGTTTTGTGGCCTTAACAATACCCTGCCATTGCCGTAGCGTAAGCCCCACCAGCATCAAACGCTTGCCATCACGGCTAATGAAATCGCGTCCAAATCCACCGAATAAGTAGTTACCATAGCGCGCACGATCAGCGTTGTTAATTTGAACCTCAGCAATGTTCCCCAGATGCCCCGTTGTTGCGAGTGCCACATCTTTCAGCGCGATCGATAAGTACTGTCCCTTGCCAACAAGCCTTCGATGTCTCTCAGCTGCAAGCAGTGCAACCGCTGCCATTTGGCCAGTGATATTATCCCAGGCGGGCAGCACATAGTTGGTTGGATTATCACTGTTTGGATCACCGGTAGCATCGGTGAAACCGACTGCACAATTCACTGTGTAGTCAACGGCCGAACCACCATTGCGATCACCGAGTACGTTGACATAGATTAAATCTTCGCGAACGGATCGCAATGACTCATCAGACAGCCAACCCCGGGCAGGAAAATTTGTCAGAAACATCCCGCCATCGTCACCGGGAAGCGCCAGAAGTTCTTTGATAATATCCTGACCTTCTGGCTTTCTGATATCAATCTGAATCGAACGCTTACCCTTATTCATACCATGCCAAAACAGGCTAGTACCCTGGTCGGTAATCGGCCAACGACGATAGTCGAGACCACCGCCTATAGGGTCAAAACGAATCACGTCAGCACCCAGTTGCGCAAGTGTCATACCGCCTAATGGCGCGGCAATAAAAGCGGAACCTTCAACAACCCGCATTCCGGTTAAAATACCATCCATCTTTTTTCCCATCATCTTTTTGTATCAGCTAGCCAACGCGGCCAGGCTCCAATCAAGCACCTTAATGTTATCGTCTGGTTCAGGCGCCTGCTCTCCTCGGCTAGCAAACACCTCGACATGCAGATTTAAAAGGCTTGCGCCTTTGGCGGACGTTTGCTCTAGTAATGTATATGAAGTTGTCAGAACGTCACCCTCAAAGACCGGGGATGTATGGTCACAGTGATACCAACCCAACAATGTCACGAGATCAGGGATCGCTCTTGAAAGCTGCGCTGCTGCCATCGATATCGTATGACCCCCGTAAACCAACCGCTTACCGTAGACACTGCGATCTGCATCGGTATGGGTCATCGCGAGATTCTGCGTCAAACGCACGAGTTCTGGCGCAAGCGTCACCGTATCCCGCGCCTCGATTGAAACTTTTTCACCGATCCTGATCGAGCCTGACTGTGTCGTCAAATGGTCAAAATTCCAGGACGGTATGGCCTCTAACAGGTCTTCCATCTGGATGTGTTCCGGCATTACGTCAAAATTATCTGCATGACCAGTGTTCGCTTTCGAATCCCGACAAGGAATCATGGGGCAGCGCCAGAACAATAATACGGTTTCGTCGTTCTGGTTCTTCGTATGTATTTCGAGCGCGACCATACCGCTAGCCGGCCTACCCTCTTTGATCTTGTTTTGTCGTAAAGCAACCACCCGAGTTGTCGTCGTTAGCGTATCGCCAAGAAAAACAGGCCGGCGCAAAATCAAACCACGGTAAAATAAATTTCCCATCACACGCTGAGAAGGAATCGTGGATTGTCCTATAGCCAGATTACAAACCAGTGACGGATTGACCAATGGCCGCTTAGATCTCGTGACTTTTTCGCTCAACACATAATCCAGTGGCAATTTTAACCTGTCGCCAAAAATAGCTTGATGAACAGCGGTAAACCCTTCTGTAATGGTGACCGATGGCACATTGGAAAAATCATCACCGACGCTAAAGTCTTCAAACCAAGGAATCATTGGGACCGACCTCTTGCACTAATAGGCCAGATCTCACTGACTACGCCATTGCGATAGGGATAATAATAATCAAACAAGTTTACGGTCGGATCGCAGTGCGGCGTGATGATCGATAAACGATCCCCCAGGTGGATTTCTTTAGACGGATTATTGAGTTGCACCATACCGTGCTCATCGCCGCCGAAGTGATAAACCACGCCCTCCACATCCCTAAGCTCTGGGTAGGCCGTATCGGTCGCCAGACACTTAATTCCAGCGTCCATTGTGATCAGTCGTGACTGAGGTTGGCTAATTGCCGTGGCGAGCACAAATAACGATGGCTCAAAGAAGGAAAAAACCTCAGCGTTATCCTGGCCACCAATATCTCGATATTCCACGTCCATAAAAGCATACGAACCGGCTTGAATATCAGTCAGAGCGCCGATGCCAGGCTCGATATCAAAGGTTCCGGTCCCACCACCCGAAAAAACGGTGACTGCGTACCCTTCAGCTTCGATTAGCTTGCGGGTCTCTACACCCTTTTGAAGAAGATGCTCATATTTACTCTTCCGCGCCTCGAATCCCTGCACATGCATGCAATTGCCGATGTACATTTGAATTCCGTCAAACTGTAATCGAGAACATTTTTCGTGAATATGTTTTGTTAGCGCTAGCGCTGGTTGTCCCGGCTCAACCCCTGTCCGGCCCATGCCCGGGTCGAGATCAATCAACACATGGACATCGACGTCCCCGGCCATTTGATCCAACTTTGTCGCACCATCAGGGTGATCTACGACAATCTGTAGGCCACTAATAACGTCTGCGATGGCAGTGACTCGACGCAGTTTGTCCGCGGTGACGACCGGCGATGTAATAAGAATATTGTCGATGCCTGCTGCCGCCATCACTTCAGCTTCACTTACAGTGGCGCAACAAACGCCAATTGCACCTAAAGCAATCTGTTGCTTTGCGATGATCGGGGACTTATGCATTTTGGTATGACAGCGTAAACCCATGCCATGTTTATCCACATGGGACTGCATCTTTTTTAGATTTCGATCAAACACATCCAGATCGATTATAAGCGCAGGGGTTGGCAAGTCATCAATTGATGCTGGCTCATCAAGACTGATGGGCGACAGATTCAGATTCTCAAGCGTAGACTTTATGAACTGATTGAGATTGGTCGTACTTGTCATGGCGGTGCACCTTAAATAACGCTAGAGGAGTCTACCTCAATCGCAATCGTTATTGGTGCAATCCGGGTCTTTCTCTACCTGAAGTGTGACGTGATGGATGCTGAATCGTTGCTTCATATCTCGCCCAATCTCCGCATAGCTTTCATCTGAATCCCAGAGCGTGTTATCCGGCATAACGAGATGGGCTGTTAACCCATTCTCTCGGGTGCTCATGCCCCAAATATGCAAATCATGTACCTCAGTTACGCCATCAATACTGAGTAGATATTCCCGTACGTCTTGTACTTCAATATCACCCGGTACCGCGTCCAGAATAAGGTTGATAGAATCTTTCAATAACCCCCACGTACCTGCCAAAATAACTGCCACGATCAACAACCCAACCAACGGATCAATCCATAGCAGACCCGTAAAATAGATAATGGCAGCAGCGATCACAACGCCAAAAGATATCAGCGCATCATAGGCCAGATGCAAATAAGCCCCTCGCAAATTGAGATCTTCTTTACCACCTTTCATGAACAGCATCGCCGTTCCCGCGTTAACGACAATACCGATAGTCGCTACAATCATCACCGGAACCGCTTCGATATTACTGGGCTTGAAAAATTTTTCAAATGACTCAAACGCGATGAAACCTGCTGCGAGAACCAAAACAATGGCATTGACCAGTGCGGCAAGGATCGTCGTCTTCTTATACCCATAACTGTAGGTATCGCTGCTCTTTCGAGTTGCTAAAAAGGCAGCGCCCCACGCCAACAGCAAGCCAAGCACGTCGGATAGGTTATGTCCTGCATCCGCAAGCAAGATCATAGAAGATGTGAGGTAGCCATATACTGCTTCTACTATTGTAAATGCCAGGTTGGCGCCCACGGCAATCACAAAACTGAAATTCACATTGTTGAAATCTGCGGGGCCATGACTGTGAGCATGAGAATGGCTCTGACCAGCATGGGCATGATTGTGGCTTTCATTGGGGTTATGGCTATTCATGAAGTAAAAACTAAAGGCTGAAGCCGCTCAAGGGTCAAGTGCTCATTGTATCAAGTTGATTCCGCACATACTTCCCTATGGCAAGACTGGCGGTTAAACCAGGTGATTCGATGCCAAATAGCTGAATATAACCTTCTACGCAGTGATCACTTTGACCCTCGATCAAGAAATCAGCAGCGGCTTCACCAGCTGCCGAAAGCTTGGGACGTATGCCGGCATAACCCGGTGCCAATTTGGAAACATCCAGGGCCGGAAAATAGCGTTGTATAGCCGCAATATATTGGCCGGAAACCTGATCTGGCAGCCGATAGTCTTCTGCAGAGACATATTCCGTGTCCGGTCCAAACTTCAGCTGATGCCCCATATCTAGCGTTGCATGAATGCCAAGCCCGACACTGTTTTGCTCAGGAACGGGATAGATCAGGTGCTGGAAAGGACTTCGAGCGCTGTAGCTAAAATAAGTGCCACGACACAGGTGTAAGGCAGGAATTCGAACCTGAGACGGCAGAAATTCACACTTGCGAGCAACTGCTTGAGCAGATAATCCAGCCGCATTGATCAAATAATCGCAGCCAAGACGATAGTCTTGCCCATCAATATCACAAATCACTTCGAATCCATCGACGCTCTTGGTGACCCGCTCTACGTTGCAATGGTGAGCAATCTGTCCACCGCCATTAGTGATATCCCCCGCCAGGCTATTCATCAATTCGTGAGCGCTAACGATGCCTGTTGAAGGTGAAAGCAAACCGGCCAAACCGCTCACATCGGGTTCTAGTTGTTTGATCAGGGCTTGAGATAAAGGCTCTAGGTCGTTGACACCGTTCCTCCGGGCTCGATCTTCTATATCCGCTAGAACATCTATTTCGCTCTGACTGGAGGCCACAATCAGTTTGCCCAGGCGCCGGTGTGGAATGTCACGTTCAACACAATATTCATACAGTCGCTGCTTACCTTCCACACACAGTCGTCCTTTCAGAGAACCTTCCGCATAATAGATGCCAGCATGAATCACCTCACTATTGCGGCTGCTGATGCCCTGCCCAATCTCAGAACCGCGTTCTAAGAGCACCACCTCACGGCCATCGGCGGCTAGCTCCACAGCGATGGCGAGCCCAATGACGCCGCCACCTATCACGATATTTTGTACTCTATCCATCCGTGAATTATGCGGTATTCACATTTGTCTTGATATCAGGTTCGGGCAGAAATTTGCTACTCTTAGCCAACGCGACCAAATGAGCTAGCGCTTTGACAGCTGATTCAACATCTCAAAAAGAAACCCAACGCCTCCTCATCATCAGCGGTGTGGTCGATCTTGGTCTGGGAATCATCAAAATTGCAGTGGGTGTACTGGCAAACTCCTATGCACTGGTGGTTGATGGCATCCACAGTCTGTCGGACCTGATCACTGACGTGATGGTATGGGGGTTAAATCTCATTGGTAGTCAGGATGCCGACGACGATCACCCATACGGTCACGCGCGTTTTGAAACATTCGGCACGTTTTTCCTTGGCGTGCTCCTGATGTTGGTCGGTGCCTACATTGTATTTGAATCCAGCCAGCGAATGCTCAGCCTGGACACCTATGAGCTCCCGGGCTGGCCAGCACTACTCGCCGCTGGACTGTCGATCGTTGTTAAGGAATGGCTATATCGAGTCACCATTGAAATGGGTAAACGACACGGTTCACGATTATTGCAAGCCAATGCCTGGCATCATCGCACTGATTCACTGTCATCGATTATCGTTTTGGTCGGTATTGCTGGCGCACTGTTTGGTATTAGTTGGATCGAATTACTTGCAGCCGTCGGTGTTGCCGTTATGGTGGCAATCATCGGTTGGGATCTCATCAAAACGAGCGTTTCGGAGTTGGTGGACACCGCTCTGTCAGAGGGTTATGTAGAAGCGATTAAAGCAAGCACCGAAGACGTCGAAGGTGTCAATCGAACACACAATATCCGCACCCGACGTATGGGTAGTGATGCAATCGTTGAGGTCCACTTGCAAGTAAACCCTGCGATTAGCGTTTCTGAAGGCCATCATATTGGAGAATGGGTCAGCCGTAAGTTGGCACTTAAATTTCAGGAGGTGAATGACATCATTATTCACATAGACCCGGAGGATGACGCGGCAGAGGAAGCAAGAGAGAGTGAAGATCTGCTACCCCTGCGAAAGGTTGTTCGAGATCATTTGCACACCGCATGGCTAAACTGTCTGCCATCAGAATATGTGCTGAAGATGAACCTGCACTATCTAAACAATCAAATTGACGTAGAACTGTATCTAAAAAACGATTCGCCGGCCATCGTTCCAGAGGAATTGGAACAAGCCGCCAGCGAATTTACCTGGCTCGGCAATATTAGGATCTGGCACCAGAACTAAAATGCCAGAGAAAACTGTCGATCGTTCGCTGCGTTCTGATTGGTAGCCTGAGCAGAGAAAAGATCAGAGATACCGACCAATCGCCCCGTACTCAACTGCCCTGCGCTCAATTGGCCTGTGCTTTGGTCACTCGCGCTGCTCAGTTCACCCGTATGCCTTTGAAACCTGCGCGATGCCCTCGGATCGGGTTGACGGCTATCGGCCTCATTGATCATCAGCAGAAGATGCTGACAAACCGTATGACCAGTCTTTACCTTACTTTTAGAGCTGCGCATTCGCCTTGCAGCACGCATCGCCAACAGTGAATGGTCACTTGCGACAGCCTCTTTATGACACGAATCTAAATCGGACGTATCTAACTGTAGACGTTGCAATGATTGACTCAAGTGTAAATTGTCCATTGATCAATTCTCCCTGTTCCATCGGCTGTGGGTTTACGCCAAGCTCTGATTGAGAGCTCTGATTGAGAGCTCTGATTGAAAGCTCTGATTGAAAGCTCTACCTAGCACTTCTGTCAGAAGTTCATACACCCAATCAACTACTGTACATCCGCACAGTATCACTACACTGTTTTTATGTACAGTAGTTTTGCGAAAAATTGGAATTAGCTGCTAAAAACTAATTGTTCGCCTTCCCTCTCGCCGCGTATCTGTTGGCCGCGACTCACGGTACCAGCCAGTATCTGCCGGGCTAGCGGGTCTTCTACGTAACGTTGTATCGCCCGTTTCAATGGACGCGCGCCAAATACAGGGTCATAGCCCACATCCACCAGAAACTCGATAGCCTCCTCACTCAGCTGTAAGCAAAGATCAGATTCCTTGAGTCGCTGCTGCAGGATTTCCAGCTGAATACGCGCCACACCCAGGATCTGTTGTTTTTCGAGTGGACGAAACACAACCGCGTCATCGATACGGTTGAGAAATTCGGGCCGGAAATGCTGCGACACGACACCCATCACAGCCTCTTTCATATCATCATAATTACCACTTCCGGATAAGGTTTGAATCAAATCCGAGCCGAGATTTGATGTCATCACCAAAACAGTGTTTTTGAAATCGACAGTTCGGCCATGTCCATCAGTGAGGCGACCATCATCTAATACCTGCAATAGGATATTGAACACATCACCGTGCGCCTTCTCGATCTCGTCAAGCAAAATGACCGAATAAGGCTTACGTCGCACTCGTTCCGTGAGATAACCCCCTTCTTCATAACCGACATAGCCAGGAGGCGCACCGATGAGACGAGCAACCGAATGCTTCTCCATAAACTCCGACATATCGATACGAATTAACGCCTCTTCCGTATCGAACAGGAATCGAGCTAACGCTTTGCATAATTCAGTTTTACCGACGCCGGTTGGGCCCAGGAACAAGAAAGAACCATTAGGACGGTTGGGATCTGATATACCGGCTTTAGAACGCCTCACAGCGTTTGACACGGCTGCAACCGCTTCTTCCTGACCCACCACCTGGCGATGGAGCTCGGTTTCGAGTTGCAGTAACTTTGCTTTCTCACCTTCAAGCATTTTGGAAATCGGAATACCGGTCCACTTTGAGACGACGTCAGCGATCTCTTCTTCCGTCACACGATTACGCAACAACTTCATGTCTGACATTTCTGCTTGAGCCGCCATATCGAGCTTTTTCTCAAGACCGGGAATATCTCCGTACTGAAGCTCTGACATTCTTGTCAGGTCACCGCCTCTGCGCGCCACCTCAAACGCTGCACGAGCCTGTTCTAATTCTTCTTTGATATGCTGCGTACCACTGAGCGCCGCCTTCTCAGAACTCCATATCTCATCTAAATCGGCATACTCCTTTTCGAGCTTGTCGATATTTTCTTCCAGAGTAATCAAACGGGCTTTTGTCGCCTCGTCAGTGGCTTTTTTGAGCGCTTCTCGTTCAATTTTAAATTGGATAAGACGGCGTTCCAAACGATCCATTTCTTCTGGCTTTGAATCGATCTCCATCCGTATCAAGCTCGCTGCTTCATCAATTAAGTCGATCGCTTTGTCTGGTAACTGGCGATCGGCGATATATCGATGAGATAGTTTTGCCGCTGCAATAATCGCAGGATCGGTAATGTCTACACCGTGGTGGATTTCATAGCGTTCTTTCAGGCCGCGTAAAATCGCAATGGTATCTTCTACTGAGGGCTCATCGACCTGCACTTTCTGAAAGCGGCGCTCTAAGGCTGCATCAGATTCAAGATAAGTACGGTACTCATCCAGGGTTGTCGCGCCAACGCAATGCAACTCACCTCGTGCAAGTGCTGGTTTCAACATGTTGCCGGCGTCCATCGAACCTTCCGCCTTACCAGCACCCACCATCGTGTGTAATTCATCAATAAACAGAATCACATTGCCTTCTTCTTTAGAGAGCTCATTTAGGACAGCTTTTAGCCGCTCTTCGAATTCACCTCGAAACTTGGCACCCGCGATCAGTAAACCCATGTCCAGAGATAGAATCTTTTTGTTGCGCAACCCTTCCGGTACTTCACCATTGATGATTCGCTGGGCAAGGCCTTCGACGATAGCCGTCTTACCCACGCCAGGTTCACCAATCAAGACCGGATTATTCTTAGTTCGACGTTGCAAGACCTGAATCGTCCGTCGAATCTCATCATCACGCCCAATTACAGGATCTAGCTTGCCCTGTTCTGCTAGCTCGGTCAGGTTGACCGTATATTTATCCAGCGCCTGACGGGTATCCTCAGAACTGGCATCGTCCACCTTATCGCCACCACGAAACTGATCAATCGCTCTCGCAAGAGCTTCCTTTTTAATACCGAATTTTTCAAACAGTCGACCAAGATCGCCCCGGTCTTCAGCGGCTGCAAGCAAAACAAGCTCGCTTGAAATGAACTGATCGCTACGCTGCTGCGCGTATTTATCAACCAGATTGAAGAGTCGACCTAACTCCGGTGAAAGCTGAATATCTCCATAGTTATCTTTGACCACAGCCAGGCCTTCCAGGATTTCTCCGAGTCCCTCACGAAATGCTGCGATGTCGACCCCCATCTGACTCAGCAATGGCTTGGTTGACCCACCCTGCTGTTCGACAAGCGCTAATAGCAAATGCACCGGTGTCACATAATTGTGATCCTTTCCAACCGCAATCGATTGAGCCTCAGCGACGGCAGTCTGTAACTTGCTGGTAAAGCGATCAATTCGCATTTCTACTGTTCCATGTTGACGACTATTGTCGGTATTGTGGGGTTAAAACTCAGTGATTCAAGATCTAGCGTCACGACAATTGATGATCCACTATTTGCTTTGAATACGCAGCTGTGGCAACTTCACGGCCTTTTCAGCGCACACAAACACTGCCCATGAACATATTCCATCAAGAAGAGTGTAGATCGCATTTGAAGCGACCGACCCGAATAATCACTGATCCCGGCGCACATAAAGCGGCATGGGCTAATCCAACGGCTACAAGGCAGGCATTTCTTTGATCCAGTTGCTAATGCTCATGATGGGCATGAATTTCGTCTTATTGCCAGACTTAGAAACGGATCCGTCACCGTATCCCGGCGACTCCATAGATGATGTGGCGATTTGGTACGACACCTCTGACCCTGAAAACTCTGTCGTCATGGCAACGCTCAAAGCCAGTAATCAAAGACCCGTACTCCCAACTGGATTGTTGACCTACGACCTGATGGGTAATCAGCTCCAGTTTCTATCCGGTGGTACGCCCAACAATATTGATCTACGACCGGGTTTTCCTGCGCAAGGCTCTACCATTTCAATAATTGCCGCCAGCCATTGGTACTCAGGAAAAGTAGGCTTATACCGATTGGATTCAGCCACTCGAAGGGTTTCGCTCATTAAACTATTCAGTACTGGCGTCGACAAACTGAGGGGCTTGTGTATGGCCAAACAGGTCGATCAGTTCTATTATTTTGCGGTCGGAGGAACCGGCGTCGTGGAGCAGTATCGAATTGCTGCTCTTGACGAAGTCGTGCTAGAACGACGCTGGAAACTCGGCAGTGAGGCGGAAGGTTGTGTCGCTGACGATCTCGGTGGGCGCGTCTACATCGCTGAGGAAAATACAGGCATCTGGTCTTTACCTTTAGACCCGGGGTTAGACCCAGGGCAAGAATCAAAGCCAGCGCTGTTTGACAAGGTTCGTCTGCTTGGACCCTTAAAAAAAGGTATCGAGGGACTCGCGATTCTAAAGCATGAGGCGAACCGCTATCTTGTCGCATCCATACAAGAGAAAAACAGATTCGCGATTTACGACCTTGACGACCAGTCTTACATCGCGGCTTTTCGCATAAAAGCAACCAATGATATAGACGACGTTACTAACACTGATGGTATTGAAATATTCAACGGCCCGTTAGGGCAGCAATTTCCCAACGGGTTAATAGTGGTGCATGACGATCAAAATGAGCAGAATAAACTGCAACTGAATCAGAATTTCAAATTTATATCTCGCAAGCAACTGCTAGATGCCCTAGGAGACCTTAAGCGGTGAACGATAAAGTTTACATTACGCCTGGTGGCGCACGGACGTTGAGAGACGAGCTGACTCACATCTGGAAGGTCAAGCGTCCGGAAATTACCTCCAAAGTTTCTGCCGCTGCTGCACTTGGAGATCGCTCAGAGAACGCCGATTACATCTATGGTAAGAAAGCACTACGGGAAATAGATAAACGTATACGCTATCTGACTAAACGCCTCGATAATCTTGAAATCGTCGAACGCATACCGGATGACCAGGAGCGGGTCTTTTTTGCTGCCTGGGTAACGCTCGCCAATGCCGCAGGAGAAGAAACAACCGTTCGCATCGTAGGTTCAGATGAGTTCGACCTATCGAAGGGTTGGATCAGTTTGAATTCACCGATGGCAAAAGCACTGCTAGGTAAGCGCACATTTGATGAAGTGACAATCGAGACGCCAGCGGGCCGAGAACACTATGAACTGGTGGCTATTGAATATGGACAATCATCATGAGCTTTGAACGAGACAATATCCATAAAATGGCTGGATATACCTACGGCGAACAACCGTCTGACGACTCTGTCGTAAAGCTCAACACCAATGAGAACCCCTATCCACCGGGTCCGGCGGTGCAGTCTGCACTGGCTGAGTTTAAAGTAGAGTCGCTTCGTCGCTACCCTCCGGCACTTGCCAACGAGTTTCGGACAGCGGCAGCGGAACTGCACAACGTAGGGGTCGAGAACATCATAGCCACCCGCGGCGGTGATGAACTTTTAAGGCTACTCTTTACGACCTTCGCCGATCTGGGCGACATTATTGCAGTCACCGAGCCGACCTACTCTTTGTACCCCGTACTGGCTCAAATTCAAGGCGCTGAGGTCTTGAGTGTCCCTCTGGCACACGACTGGAATTTACCCCAGGATTTTGCAGAAACAGCGAACAACGCGAATGCAAAGATGACTTTTGTGGTGAATCCACATGCCCCCAGTGGGACGTTAATTACTACCGAGACGATTCGTCGGCTCGCCATAGAGCTGAACTCGATATTGCTCGTTGACGAAGCTTACGTGGACTTCATCAGCCCTGAACGGCAATACGGCTGTTTAGATCTCGTCCGAGATCACGAAAATGTCATCTTCCTTCGATCGCTTAGCAAGGGCTACGGGCTAGCTGGCATACGTTTTGGCTATGGAATCGGCCACGCAACCCTTATAGAGCCGATGCTCACCAAAACACGAGACAGCTACAACCTGGATGCCATTAGTCAGCAATTAGCGACTGCGGCGATACTCGACCAAACTTACGCAAAGCAGACCTGGGCCCTCGTCAGAGCATCAAGACGCGACTTACACAAAGCGCTGCAGCAGCGAGGCTTTGACGTACTCCCAAGCGAGTCCAATTTCTTACTAGCCACTACGCCTGATTCAGGCCCTTCCGCGGAGGCGCTCTATATCGGACTAAAAGCGCAGAATGTATTTGTTCGGTTTTTCAACGTTGTCGGTATGGATGACAAGCTGAGAATTACCGTGGGAACCGATGACGAGAACGCAGCCTTACTTGCCGCGCTGGACCACCTAAGCGACGGATAGACATAACCATATCGACGATCCAGCAGCTTTCCGCTAGAGTCTAAAAGAGTAATGCAGACGTAAATATCTTGATGATCGACGCACAAATCGACGATAGCTCCCATACGGGGCAAATTATCCTACAACCAAATGCCTCCTTTAGCTGGCGCGCCAATCTGTTCCTGTTATACACCCTGACGGCCGTTTCCCTCGTCATTGGCGTAGGATTTGCGATCATGGGTGCCTGGATGATCTTGCCTTACTCCATTCTCGAGCTTTCTGTGTTAGCCGTCTGTATCTATCTGTGCGTGCAAAAATGTAATCGACAAGAAGTCATCACTGTCAAAGAACATGAAGTACGGGTAGAGAAAGGGATCCGGCAACCCAGCGAAACCTGGAACTATCATCGGCTCTGGGCAAAATTTGTCGTCAAACCAGCGAGGCATCCCTGGGACGCCCAAGTTGTGAGCATCGTCTCCCACGGCAAAGAGTTAGAGCTAGGTAGCTTCCTGAACCGTGAAGACAAAGTTCAGCTCATTGCCGACCTTAAGCGAGTCGTACCCCCAGCACGCTAACTAAAGGTATGCTAAGAAAGATCCGCTAGCGACGTGGTTCCCGAATCAAACCCTCTTGCGCTACCGACGCGATCAGCGTTCCATCCGCCGCGAACATATTGCCCCGGTTAAAGCCGCGCGACCCACCAGCCAGGGGGCTATCCATCGCAAACAATACCCATTGGTCAGCTCTGAAATTACGATGGAACCACATTGCATGATCGAGACTAGCGCTTTGTAGACCCGTGAACAAGGAATGCCCGTGAGGCAGCGCAGAGGTAGACAACAAACCCATGTCTGACGCGTAGGCCAAAATACACTGATGGATAGCAGGTTCATTCGGCAAAGGTTGCTTCGTTCGAAACCAGGCATGTTGAATCGGTTCACAGGCGATTGGATTAACAAAGCTGATCGGCTCAACGCGACGCATCTCAATAGGCCGATTCATTCTCATGGCCGCTATACGGGCCTGCAATTCAGGCTTGTCAGACAAGTTTTCCGAGAGTAGATCATCTTCGCTGTGACAAGATTCAGGCGGCGGCACATCGGGCATCTCGCATTGATGAGACAAACCGGGTTCAAATACCTGAAAGGATGCGGACATGCTAAAAATGGCCTCGCCTTTTTGAATGGCAACCACTCGGCGGGTCGCAAAACTCTTGCCATCCCGAATGCGGTCAATCTCATAGATGATTGGGACCTCCGGATCTCCGGGGCGCAAAAAGTAACCATGCATCGAGTGGCAGGGACGATCTTCCACTGTTCGTAGCGCCGCAATCAGTGCCTGACCCAAAACCTGACCGCCAAAAACTCGGGGACCTCCTATCGATGTACTAAGGCCTCGAAACAAGTTCATATCGATTTGTTCGAGATCGAGTTGATCTACCAGCGAATCAAGGACAGTCAAATTTTTTCCTTAGCAATGGTTATCTCGGAGGCGGCGGATCATACCAGAAACGTCGATTCGCCAACCGGGCTTGATACACCTCTACCGATCCTCGCTCAAAAAAATTGAATGTTAAGGCACCACTATGTGCCACGTTAAATTGACGAATACCACGATTGTGGTATCGATTAACGACAACCGGGTCGGGGTGGCCAAATCGACTCAGATAGCCAGCTGAATGCACCACCCATCGTGGATCAATTTGATTAATGAATGCCGGTGTCGATGAACTTATACTGCCGTGATGGGGTGAAACCACCAGATCAACCGAACCAATCCCTTCACGAATCAGCGCGTACTCTGCCGCTGATTCTATATCGCCGGGTAACAGCACGCTTACCTCGCCAGACTGGATTAACACAACGCAGGACAGATCGTTGCGCTGGCTCAAATTTTGGCTCGCACCAGGCGCCAGCAGTCGAACTGACAGGTCACCAAAATACCAAACACGGGATTGAATGCACGGCAGACCCAGATCCTCGAATACCGTTTCTAAAACTGGAAAGCCACGCCTGACCGCTGCCACACCACCAGCATGATCATTGTCACCATGACTGACGACCAGGAGATCTAATTGGTGTGTACCAAGGCGCCTCAGGGTTGGCAGGACAATTTGCTCTCCGGCATCAAAACGCCCTCTAGCCGGACCTGCGTCATATAAAACCACAGCACTAGGCGAACTAACGATTACACTAAGGCCCTGACCTACGTCTAAAATATCAACTCTGAGTGGAATGTCATCGCGTGGTATCTGGCTTATGGTGAGCAAGGGCAGCCAGCAAATCAGGCCCATCCATCTTGGTAATGTTCTTGGGGGACAGAGCATGATGCTACTACCCAGCACCGCCAGCCATAATGCCCAACCGTTGCTCACCGGGTGATGGATTACCCAGTCGAACGATTCCAAGTATTCCAGAATCAGTAGTAATTGCTCCAGGAAAAAAGTCACCAATAACAGTAGGCTTTCCGCCAGAATCGAGAAGCCTTGTATCCCATCGAGCATCATTGTGATCATAAATAAGAGGATCAGCGGAACGACCGTAAGAGATACAATAGGTATGGCTATCAGATTCGCGATAACTGACATCAGTGAGACCTTAAACACCCAGCAGAGCAGCAATGGCATGGTGGCAATAAAGGCCATACATTGCGTTTTAACCAGAGCGAACACTTTTACCTGATTGGACCACTTGACCCCGGCAAAGCCCGCCAGTAGTCCTGTGACTGCGGCGAAGGATAACCAGAACCCAGCATTCAACGCAGCGAAAGGGTTGAGAACTAAAACAGCAGTGAGCGCCAGTACTAGAGCATGCCAGACGGACGTTTCACGCCGACTGGTCAAGACCAAAAGCCCAATCAAACTCATGACCAGGGCTCGCTGGACTGGCAATCCGAAGCCAGTCACCAGGCTATATCCGACGGCCCCCAACGATGTCAGGACAACGGCTGCTAGCGGCAATACATGCAATGCGCGCCGCCAAAACCAAAAGAGCAGCGCCGTCACCAAACTGACATGTAAACCCGACACAATCAGCAAGTGATTGGTTCCTGTCGCCGATAATGTGTCCCAGACCGACGGTGTGAGTTGATTGCTGTCCCCTAACAGCAGAGCGATGACCATGCCGCTAGCTCGGGAGCCCAGGACTTGCTCGCCAACTGCTTCTCCCAGGCGGTATCGCCATTTTTGATACCCATCGAGAAGGCGAACCTCTGACAACTTCTGGCTCTGGGCAGGATGAGTGACATAACCCGTGCCGTGTATCCCCTGACTTAGCAACCACGCCTCGTAATCAAACAAGCCATTATTCACCGAACCGTGGTTTCGCCTGAGTTTCACCTGCAATTGCCAGCGTTCTCCTGCGAAAGGTGGTTCTTCTTCATACCAACCTAGAGAAAGCTTACGGCCACGCAACGACCCATTTTCCACCACAAACTGAAAACGCCAGCCGTTAGAGCGAACGACAGGTAAGCTACTGACTCTACCTTCAATCCGAACCGGCTTTCCCTCGAGATCATGGGGAATTCGGAGATCCGACCATGCGTTCGCAAGATAAATAGTGTATGCCAGTCCTAAGAAGAGGCCTGCGACCGGTCTGGTTAAACGCAATGTCGACGCCAATAACCCGGCAACACACAGCCAATGGCTTGTGCCTGCGACCGGCAGAATCGGTAACTGGCATGAGATCAACACACCCAGGGAGAAAAGGACTAGAATTGGATACATGGCAAATGAATAACGTTGCCACTATTTCAGTTCATTCGCTGTCGGTTTGCTGCCTTCTCATCTGTAGGCAATGGCTGGTAATTCAACAGACTTTGGGCATAATGCACGCGGCTAAAGTGGTTTAATCAGGATTTTTTAACATGTGGTTCCAGAAATACCTGCCCACACGGGAGCAGTTGAAAAATACGCGCGCTCTGCAGTTCCTCAGCCACATCATGTTTGAACCTAATTTGTGGCACTTTAATCGCCATTCTGTTTCGTATGCCACGTTGATTGGTGTCTTCTGCTGCTTCTTACCCATCCCTTTTCAGATGGTCCCCTGCATTTTCCTCGTCGGCTGGATACGCTGTAACCTGCCTTTAGCGCTGGGTTACGTGTGGATCAGTAATCCTGTGACGATGCCACCTATCATGTATTTCTGTTATAGACTTGGTGCCACTATTCTCGGCGAACCAAGCAGAGTGCAGGAAGCACACATTTCTCTGGAATGGTTAGCCGACCAGGTGGCGGTCGTTTGGCAACCGCTTTTACTCGGGTCTCTCCTAACGGGTACCGTTCTTGGCACGCTTGGGTTTGTAACGGTGAGGCTTTACTGGCGCTGGAAAGTTGCTCGCGATTGGTCGCTAAGAAGATTGCGCAAAAACTGACCCATAGCTAATAGCACTTAGCTAAAACAGTAGATCTAACACCATAGATCTAGCACGATAGGATTCACTCCGCTCGAAGCACAATAGCGGGATCAATTTTTGCCGCTCGTAACGCGGGGTACAGCGTGGCTAATAACGCAATAATGAGCGACACAACGCCGATAACAACCACATCCGCTAATCGAACGTCCGTGGGAACCCGATCAAAATAGGTACCTGCTAGCATTCGGCCGCCCAATAAGTTCTCGAAAAAACCCACGATTTCTGTGACGTGATAGGCCAATGGCAATCCCAGCGCTAGGCCCAGTACTACGCCAACGACGCCGATAAGTGCACCCTGTACAATGAAAATACCCGTCACCTGATGACGACTCAGTCCCATTGTCCTAAGCACCGCGATTTCAGCCTGCTTTTCCTTCACCATCATGCTGAGACCCGAGACTGTATTGAATGCCGCAATCATCACAATTAACGTGAGCAGCAAAAACATCATCAACTTCTCCATCCGCACCGTCTCGAAAAAATCGCCGTATTGGTCATACCAACTCGACAGGACAACGGCATCAGATTGCTGCCTGAATGCATTAACAGAAAAAATATCGTGCAGCGTTACCCTACTCCGCAAGTGCTGGTCGCCGGTGATTTTGCGTAGATCTTCGATGTGCATCAATATCAGGCCGTAGTCCAACTCGGATTCCAGCAGAAAAGTCCCTGTTATGGTTATTTGCGTGATTCGCGGCACCACAGTTTCACCATTAGCGGAGGGTACCGGTATTAATAGGGTGCCCTTGCTTCCAGGCCACAGCCCAAAGCGAGCCGCTAGTGCGCCACCTACAATCGCGCGATATTGACCTGCGACGAGATCCGACATCTCCCCTTGTTGAATATGTTGGGGGATAATCGATACATCTGCCTCTCGGTCTGGGTCAATGCCGTAGACTGATACCAGACGGCTTTCACCGGGGGACAACAGCAGCGCCTCGTAACTCATAAATTGAGCTGAACCGAGTACTAGAGGATGATCTTGAGGGTCACCCTCAACCACTAGATGCGGCACTGCACCGAGAATGCGATATTTCAACTGGCTATCAAAGCCATTCATAACCGATACAACAACAACCAGTGCTATAACACCAAGCGTCAACCCAAAAATTGAAACACGAGTAATGAAGGATAGAAACGCAGTGCTTTTTTGGCCCATCGAGAAACGCAATCCAATCAAAAATACCGTATTCATTGCTCCAGCTTGCCGTTGTGCAGTCGCAAAGTACGATCAAGTCGACTCGCCAACTCTGAGTTATGGGTCACCACCACAAAACTAGTTCCAAGCTCGACACTTAAGCTGACCATCAGGGTATCGACCTCGGCCGCCGAAGTCTCATCGAGATTACCTGTTGGCTCGTCAGCTAAGACGCAGACGGGATCACCTACCAATGCTCGCGCAATAGCAACTCTCTGCCGTTCACCGCCTGACAATTCCGCCGGCCGATGTGTCAGACGCGCAGACATGCTGACATGCTCTAGCATCTTCCTCGCTCGAATGAGCGCCTCTGATTTGGCGAGACCTCTAATCAAGAGAGGCATGGCAACGTTCTCTTCCGCGTTGAACTCCGAAAGGAGATGGTGAAACTGATATACAAAGCCCAGTGATTGATTCCGCAGCTTACATTGGGCTTTTTCTGACAATCCAAAAATTGACTGCCCTTCGATCAGAACATCTCCAGAGTCTGGCCGATCTAAACCGCCCACAAGGTGTAACAACGTACTCTTACCACTACCGGAAAGCCCCACAATGGCAACGCGTTCGCCAGCGCTGACTTCTAAATCCAGATCCGACAAAACGGTTAACTGGCTTTCACCTTCACGATAGGATTTAGAAAGGCCCGAAACCTGAATGACTGGCTTACTCATAGCGAAGTGCCTCGGCGGGAAGCGTTCTTCCCGCAATGAAAGCTGGGTACAAGGTCGCGAGAAAGCAAATACCCAAAGATACCAAGCCAATCAGCAGTAAATCACCGATTAAGATTTGGGACGGCAAGTAATGGATAAAGTACTCATCCATCAAGCCGAGGCCCAGCGAGCGATCTATGAATTGATACAAGGGGGTGATGTATGTCGCAACAAGACTACCAATAGCAATACCAAGCAAAATCCCACCGGCACCAATCAAAACGCCCTGATACATAAAAATTTGCAATATTTCGCGCCCAGATGCCCCCATCGTCCTCAGTATGGCAATGTCCGCTTTCTTCTCATTCACGATCAGGATGAGGTTAGACACAATATTAAATGCTGCGACGGCCACTAACATAAGCAAAAGTAAGAACAACGTCGTCTTCTGAGTCTGAATCGCATCATAAAGATTGCCATGCCGGCGCAACCAGCTGGTACCAAACCAATCCTCCTGAGGCAAACTGGAGGCAATCTCGCGCATTACCCGGGGTGCTTCGAATAAATCGTTCACAGAGATTCGGATTGATGAAATGCCGCGCTTGCGGCCTAGCTTTAGAGCATCTTCAATGTGAATGTAGAGCTGCTGTTTGTCAGCATCGCTACCTACTTGAAATATACCGCCAACTTCAAACCGACGCATACGCGGCTGAGGCCCCGCCAGTGTCATTTTCGCATCGGGTAAAACTAATGTCACACGATCACCAACGACAACACCCAGCCGCTGTGCGAGATCAACACCTATTAACATTCGAAACTGCCCACCTTCGAGGGAGGTAAAGGCGCCATCGATCACATAGTCGGGAATTTTTGAAACTGCTAGCTCAGCTGCAGGTAGTATGCCTGCGAGCTGTATGCCTGCTACCACTGCGTTGGCAACTACCAGAGCATTACCCTCTTCAATCGGTGCTGTCCCTATCACCTCCGGATGTTGCTCAACTTGCTTGGCCACATCACGCCAGTCTTCGAATGGCCGACCCGATGACAACACGCCGTGGGCAAGAACGCCAAGAACGCGTTGCCGCAGTTCTCGTTCAAATCCATTCATGATCGATAACACGATCACAAGTACTGCCACGCCTAGAACCAGCCCCGTCACTGAAATGGCTGTCGTGGAAGACACCAATCCGTCGCCAGATCTAGATTTTGCGTATCGAAGAGCAGTAAGGCCGGGCCAATGCGTCACGTATTATCCTGTAATCTGTTCACTGTGGTGCTCATTAAGCTAAACTTAGAGAAAATTGCCACTATAAAATTACTCATGGAAGATCGAGACAAAAGAGACTACTACCGTCTTAACGATACCATTCTGATCGAGTTCGAGCATGTTACAGAGCTTGACTGCGAAAACGCCGATGCCGGTGATTTTTTCACATCTGACCCCAACTTTCATTTACTCCGCGATATTTACGAACTGCAGCTAGAATCCCGTGAATTACTCAGAGCTGTCAATCAGCAAAATCTTCAGCTTGGCAGTTTTCTGAGCAACCTTGATAAACGAGTAGAACTTTTGGCCCGGGGTGTCTTGCAGCAGAACTCAGAACAACACAGTCTGATGGACCGGAGTACAGAAATTAGTGAGGGAGGTCTGTCGTTTCTCAACAAAACGTTGATTGAACCAGGTCAGTTTCTGGCGATGCGTCTACTGTTCCAACCATCCTATCTCGGACTTGCTTGCTTCGTCGAGGTCAGGCACTGTCAGCTCGAAGACCACGAGTACCGTATCGGTGCCAGGTTTAGCCAGTCGGACTATCGGACTCAACGGCTGATCAGTTGCCACATTATCAGCCGGCAGGCAGAAGATCGACGAACCCGATTACATCAGGGCAGTTAACGCCACAGGAATTCACAGGAACTAAATATGATTCTTATTCTAAATTCAGGTGTCGATAAGAACACTGACACCTACAAAGAAACAATGAAGTACCTGGAAGCCCTGCCGAACATCCAAATTCGCACCCACGAGGTTCAGGGTGAGGAACAAAAGCTCACCGAAATCTATTTACTTGGAGATACCCAACGCCTTGATCAAACCCCGATAGAAGCATTGGATGCGGTTGAACGAGTCATTCGAATTTCTCAGGAGTATCGGATCCTGGGCCGTCACTCGGATGAAAAGCGCGTATCAGGATTCAGCTACAACGGTGTTCAGTTCACACAGGAGAACTGCCATGTGTTTGCGGGCCTTTGCGCTGTTGATGTACCCGAGCATGTTGAGATCATGATGAAGGCGCTCCAGTCCCATGGCCAGGTCTGTACACGCATGGGTGCGTACAAGCCAAGAACGAGTCCCTACTCCTTTCAGGGGCACGGCAAAGACTGCTTACCCTGGGTTTTTGAGTTGGCCGGCAAGTACGGTATCAAAGTGATCGCGATGGAAGTTACTCACGAATCTCATATTGACGAGATTAATGAGGCGCTGGACGCGACCGGCCAGCCAACAGGTGTCATGCTCCAAATCGGCACTCGTAACACTCAAAATTTTGAGTTGCTTAAAGCCGTTGGTCGCCAGCGAGTCCACCCAGTATTGTTTAAGCGTGGCTATGGCGTCAGCTTGAACGAATCTCTAAATGCAGCAGAATATCTGGCGAGCGAAGGTACCTCGAACGTGATCTTCTGTTTGCGTGGCATGAAAAGTGAAGGCGGTTTGCCTCATCGAAACATGGTAGATTTTGGTCAGGTCCCTGTCGTAAAACGGCTGACTCGAATGCCCGTCTGTGTAGACCCATCACATTCTGTGGGCACTCGAGACTGTTCTTCGGACGATATACTAGATGTCGCCCATGCTGCATCACAGGGGCTAGTCGCCGGTGCAAACATGGTACTAGTGGACTTCCATCCAGAGCCAACCAAAGCATTGGTAGACGGACCCCAGGCACTACTAATGAGCGAACTATCGCGCTTTCTAGATGACATGCAAGCCAGTCATGAGTTCTATTTACAACGACGCAAGATCTGGCAAAGCTAGCTGCCAGCCATCGCCGCTTGGTGGTCGTCACGACGGTTCTGAACCTGGCCTCGAATACTGAGGGCTGCAACTCGATAAGCTTCTGCAAGCGTAGGAAAATTGAAGATCTGTTCGACAAAGCGGTCCACAGGCGCGCCTTCTATCATTGCCATTTGCCCGAGATGAATGAGTTCTGAGGCGCCCTCGCCAACAATATGCACGCCGAGCAATTCGACCCCATCCGGATCAGAGATCATCTTCAGCATGCCATTGAGTGAACCGGCGATCAGTCCACGCGCCACTTCCGCAAATTCTGCGTAACCGACGACAACATCGCCATGCAGCGCCCTGGCCTGAGATTCTGATAAACCAACCGCAGATAGCTCTGGGATCGCATAAATTCCAACCGGGATCATATTGGTAAGCCCCACTTGATCTATACCCAGAGCATGGCACGCGGCACGACGTCCCTGCTCCATTGAACTTGAGGCAAGGGATGGTGGGCCAATCACGTCTCCAATAGCATAAATGTTTGCAACATTAGTCTGGCAAAACTCGTTCACCTCAACGAGATTCATTTCACTCATATGAACACCTACCCGGTCTAAGCGCAGTCCCTTCACACTCGATACTCGGCCTAATGCGACCAGCATCTTCTCAGCCGTTAGCTGCTCACCATTTTCAAACTTCAGAACCACCTCCGACACTCCGTCAAAAGCAGCGGATTCAATAGACTGATTGCCCAGGAAACGACCACCAGCGGCCTCAAACTCAGCGACGAACAGAGGCGGAAAATCTTCGTCCAGAAAACCAAGGGGATTGGGAAAGCGATCGACCAGCGTCACTTTTGTGCCGAGGCGCGCAAAAATTGATGCGTATTCACAAGCGATCACACCCCCGCCTAGGACTAGCATGCTGTGCGGTAAATAGTTCATGGATAAGATCGAATCACTGTCCAGCACATGCTCGTGATCTATTCCGATGTTATCCGGCAGCCTCGGCATTGACCCCGTCGCAATAAAAATTGTCTTGGCAGTTATTTGCTGGGTGTTCCCGCCGGGGCTAACTACATCGACGGTATTTTGATCAACAAACGTTGCGCGGCCGTGAACACGATGAATGTGATTGCGCGATAGCTGTCCAGAAATATACGAATCATGGCTATTAATCACTTGCCCGACGTTATGCATTAAAGGGGCGAGCTCAGTGGGTTTATCTGTCGCCAATAATCGATGAGCACTTTGATAGCGCAACGCCGATTCACGAAGCGCCTTTGAAGGTATGGTTCCCTTGTGAACGCACATCCCGCCCACTTGTGACTCAGATTCCACCAGACAAACCTCACGCCCAGATTTTGCACCCTGAATGGCCGCCTTCTGTCCTGCAGGACCGCTGCCGATCACCAGGAAATCGTATTTCTGCATCTAACCTCCTAACGTCTCGGCCCAGCCCTGAATGGCAGGAACTTCAACTTCGAGCTTAGCCACGTCCTCGGGGTAAAAATTCAACTGAGTAAGCATATCTATAGGAAGGTCGTCGAGCCCAAACTCAGCGATATGCCTGGCAGCTTGAACATTCAGTGTCACATCTCGTTGGGCATTATCGGGATCATCATGCTGGTGATGAATAATGACTTCGCTCACAGCCGGCGGTAACTGCCAAAGTGCCGCCAACAAAGCGCCTGCGCGCACATAATAGTCCTGAACAAATGTCATAAGCCGAGCCTCTTCCATGCCAAAATTGGCGATGGCCTGAATGACCACCGGCTTACCCATTTCACACAACATACCTGCCAGAAAGCTAGTTTCGACGTTGGTTCTTCGCATTCTGGCCACTTGCTTAGACCAGGCAGAGCATAGTAATGACTGACGCCAAAGATGGCGCAGCAATTTTTTGTAGCCAGGAGCCACGAAAAGATCACTGTTCAAACTGGTGGCAAGCGCAATTTCTCCAATGGTGACAATGCCAAGACGGGTAATCGCCTGTTGCAGAGAAACAAATGGAGTGACCGGACGGTAAAGGGGGGAATTAGCGACACGCATCACATGACCCGCCAGCGACATATCGCCTTGAATCAGATTGGCTAATTGCTGAGCATCCGCATCTTCCAACGTGGACAACTGGATCACATTGGCCGCAACCTCGGGCAATACAGGCAGTGTGATCTCGTTGCGATCCAATTGATCTTCAAAAATGAGCCTGATCTGATCATCTTTTGCCAAACTCAACATGGCTGATTCCTTCTCAGCTATTCATGCCTTAACTATAGACCAATGTACCAAACACGATGGGACGCCAACAAATACGGTGGATCAAGCCCACATTGAAAACTGGCGTGTGAACGGGTGGTATTCAGGAGGCGTCATAGAAAGAGCTTCGAGTTGGGGCGTCTGTGGATTCACATTTACTGGTGTCACCACCACAAATCTCACAGGCACCAGCCTCACCCATGTTATTCAGTCCGCCGCAAGAACCCGCCAGCGGCGCGCGCCCGTATATCACACCAACCGACATGGCCAGTATCGCGACGACGAAAATTAGGAATGCCAAAACAAATTCGATCATATTAAAATCACAGTAAACTAGACCTATTCATGAGCAGACATATAGTCATCAAATGCCTGACTGGTTCGAGTCGTAAAATCGGTACCTGCGCGTAGTATAACAAATACGGCCAGATTTTGCTGATTTGCCAACTCTATCCCTGCTTTGGCACCCATAACATCGATCGCGGTCGCATACCCGTCTGCCAGAGCCGTGGTCTCTGCTAATACGGTTACAGACACCATATCGTGACGAATCGGATAGCCAGTCGTAGGGTCAAGGGTGTGCGAATAGCGCACCCCGTCAACTTCGAAGTAGTTTCGATAGTCACCACTGGTGGCCATTGCCATATTGTCGAGCGGTACCGAAGTGAACGGCGTTCGCTCTTGTACATCAGGTTTCTCGATGCCTATACGCCACACCAGACCGTTCTGATTGACACCTTTCGCTCTTAATTCACCACCAATCTCAACCAGATAGTTGGCAGCGCCGGCCTCCTCGACCAGGCGTGCTAACTCATCGACACCATAGCCTTTCGCTATTGCCGAAAAATCGATCTTTACCGGCTTCGATTTTGTCAATATATTGTCTCGCACCTCAAGTGCATCAATATCTAATAGTGCGAGCGCCGCAGAAATATCCGCTGCTGGTGGGACTTCTGATTTGACTGGATCGGGACCAAACCCCCAGAGCGCAACAAGTGGACCAACCGTGATGTCGAACTTGCCACTACTTTCCTCATACAGTTTTCGGGATAGAGATAACATCGCCATGTTTTCGATTGAGATATTCATCGGCTCTCCGACCGCTAGCCGATTAATGCGAGAAATTTCGGAATCAGGGAGATACGTCGACATCAACTGATTGATTTCAAGCAACCGGGTTTCAATCTGTTGTGCAAGCTGATCGCCGTCTACCGCATCAACGACCTTCACACTATAAGTCGTCCCCATCGTATTACCGGTCAGCAGTATTGGTTCTACCGGCTGGCAAGCCGAGAGCAATAGACTCAATGAGACTGTTAGCAACAACAAGGTGCTTTTCATGAAATATTCCTGCAGATTAGATTCAGCTTATAGAAACGTGATTTACTAGCTAGCCGATCAAGAGAACCTAATTGTGACCGATCAATCTAAACCAAACAACATCCTAGACATTCATGATCTCGCCTCGTTGCAAACTGCACTACATAACCTAATCCCACTTTCCGAATATATGGGCGTCGAGGCCGATTCTTACGATGGTGAACGATTAGTACTGAGCGCGCCTCTCGCCAACAATATTAACCATCAACATTCAGCATTTGGCGGCAGCTTGTTTTCTCTATCGGCTCTTGCGGGTTGGGGCATTCTGCAGCTAAAACTGGCGGAGATGAAGGTTAACGCCAACACCGTCATTGCTGGAGGTGATGTCAGCTACAGTCAGCCAGTATTTAGCACCTTGCACTGCGAAATTGAATTGCCTGCGACTTATCCTACTTTTCGAGAAAAGTTATTAGAAACAGGCAAGGCCTCAATTTTGCTTACGTCCAACATCCTGCTGGATGGTGAAAGCGCCATGGCTTTCAACGGAAAATATGTCGTTCGCAAGATTTGACCCGATGAAACCATCGCTTTCATCGAATTATTTCATGGGACTTATCGGTTTGATCGATATCGCCACTCTAAGAGAACCGTCTGCTCAAGTAAACTTGCCGTATGAGCAAGTTCTCGGACCTCCGCGCCAAACCTAGCCGTCGAACCCAGGGCCAACGCCGGCAGCGTAATACCGAACGACGGCAAAAACCGATATCGGTGACCAATTGTCGTCGAAACAACACATCCGATCGGCGCTTCAAAAGTGATCGTCGCCCTGCTGATCACACCCTCTGGCAGTCACTGAAAACCATCAAACCAGTCAAACATCAGTTCCTCATTCTCGAAAGCAAGACGTACAAGGGCAGTCTCATCAATATATCGGTTTAATCTACCTTTACTCGAGCAGTGCCTGCCACTTAACATGAGTTCACAGTCTTAGTGCCAAACTTGTTATGCGGTCAATACAAACGAATGCGCCACGAATATCTTTGGCTCGCCTTCCTACCCCGCTGCAGCCCCTTGAGCGATTTTGTAAGAAACATAACCTTCCGCCTATCTGGATTAAACGAGATGACCTCACTGATGCAGCGGCGAGTGGCAACAAACTACGAAAGCTAGAATTCAATGTCGCCGAGGCATTAAACCAAGGCGCAACAGCACTCATTACCTGTGGCGGCACCCAATCTAACCACTGCCGTGCCACTGCAATTGTGGCGGCTTCTCTGGGTCTAAAATGCCACTTATTGTTAAGAGGCGAACCCGCTGATATTGTCGATGGCAATCTACTCCTAGACCAATTAGTCGGAGCAGAGATTACCTATATGCCTGCACGAGGCTACAACGACAATTTGCCCGGCGCAATCGACAAGGTGACAAAAAAACTTGCCGAAGCCGGCGATCAGGCATTTGCCATTCCAATCGGAGCAAGCGATGAGATCGGCTTGTGGGGATACTTGATGGCTTGCGAAGAGCTGAAAACTGATTTTGTAGAACATAAAATCACACCCGATTATATTGTCTCTGCAACTGGTTCGGGAGGCACTGCAGGTGGCCTGATTCTGGGCAATGAAATTTATGGCCTTGGTGTCGATATCCTTTCAATTAATGTTTGCGATGACGCGGCATACTTTGTCAAAAAAATCACCGAAGACTTCACCGCCTGGCAAACCCGTTATGAACAGCCAGAGTTTGCACTGGATTTACCTATTCGCATCGTCGAGGGATATGTAGGCCCGGGTTATGGTATTGCGGACGCGGAAATCTACTCAACAATTGCAGACCTGGCACGCACCGAAGGAATTATTCTCGACCCCGTGTACACCGGTAAAGCCTTCCATGGCCTGGTTACGGAACTCAAGTCTGGAAGGCTCAAGCCAGAGCATGAGACGGTATTTGTTCATACCGGGGGCATTTTTGGGATATTCCCCCACCGCAGTCATTTCTGACACGCCTATCGTCAAAACTCGATCTGTGATTGAATTCGTCTTTTATTGAATCAGACTGCCCATGCTACGCACGTTTTTGCTCGTTCTTGTTCTAACGCCACTGCTCAATAGCTGCGGGCTTGCTAACCGATTCTTCACAACCAACGAATGTGAGGGAGATAACTGCAAGGCACCGGTACTATTGGACAACTCAGACCCAGAAAAGAAATGGTTCTGTTATGGCGCGCAAGAGGGTGAAGAATGGCAATGCCAGAACGAAGAAGATCCAACAAAAATCACCGCTGTTGAACCAAAAACGACTCGCCAAGCAGCGCCACAGCGCCCCGTTGACCAGCCGATCGTAATTGCTGAGAACGCGCCCGAAGCACCCAGAAATCAACAGCCTGACGCTCAAGATCTGGAAAATCAAATCCTCGACATGCCTGCTGATCACTATGCTGTCCAGCTGATCGCGCTTAGAGACCTGAATGGTGTACTGGAGTACGCCGGGTTAAATGGCATCCAGTCACCAAAGTTCGTCAAAATAAGAAACAATGAAACTGACTGGTACGTACTCATTCTCAATATTTATCCCGATCGTATCCTGGCTGGTGCGGCGAAAGACGACTGGGAAACCGCAAAGGTTTTGCGTGTTCAACCATGGATTCGTCAGCTGGGTCCTCTGCAAGACGCGATTCTTGCCAGCAGAGGTTAAAAGTATGGACCTTTCAGTGCTGTCCCGCCTGCCCGGGGTCGATGTATTGCTAGAGGGCGCGGCACCACTCCTCACGACTTACGGCAGATCTGAAGTCACCCTGGCGATTCGAGAACAGCTAGAAAACATTCGTTCAAGCATTAAGTCTGGGAGACTTGATCAATTGCCCAGCAATGAGCAATTACTGATGGATATCGATGCCGCGCTCCTGAAAAAACACACCAACTCTCTGCGCCCCGTCCTTAATCTGACAGGTACTGTTCTACATACCAATCTCGGACGTGCTCGACTGCCCGACAAAGCCATCCAGGCAATGGTGCAAATCGGCGAGCAGTACAGTAATTTGGAATATGACCTTGAAGCCGGACAACGGGGTGACCGAGATACCCATATTGAATCGTTGATCCAAGAGATAACCGGCGCCGAGGCTGCAACGGTCGTTAATAATAATGCTGCGGCGGTACTGCTGACACTGAGTGGCCTGGCATCCGGCCGGGAAGTACCCGTCTCTCGTGGTGAGTTGGTAGAGATAGGCGGTTCATTTCGCATCCCAGAGATCATGTCCCAATCGGGATGCATCCTCAAAGAAATTGGCGCGACCAACCGAACTCACACAACCGATTACGAACAAGCAATCAACCCGAATACCGCCATGCTGATGAAAGTTCATACCAGCAACTACGAAATAACAGGCTTCACCCACAGCGTACCGGATGAAGCAGTGGCTGAAATTGCCCACCGACACGGTCTTCCTTTTATGACTGATTTGGGTAGCGGCACACTCGTTGACCTACGACGTTGGGATCTGCCCTACGAAACCACCGTCCAGGATTCGGTGAAAGCCGGCGCCGACGTAGTCACCTTTAGCGGCGACAAACTATTAGGCGGACCACAATGTGGCATTATCGTCGGTCGTCGAACACTGATCGATAAGATCAAGCAACACCCACTAAAAAGGGCACTGCGGGTCGATAAAATGACGCTAGCGGCTCTAACAGAAGTGCTCAAGCTCTATCTTGACCCGGATCAATTAGCAACATCTATACCCGCCATTCGAGACCTCACGCGCTCTGCTGAAAGTTTGCACAAGGACGCAGAGACTCTACAAAAAGTCATCTCAATTGCAGGGTATTCTATTGAAACGTGCGAGACCCAGAGCCAGATTGGCAGCGGTGCGCTACCTACCCACACCATCCCAAGCTACGGTATTGCCATACGCCCCGACAATGGCCAAGACTCATCGCTAACACGATTAGAACGCGCGTTCCGCCGATTGCCAACACCGGTGCTCGGGCGTATCCATGATGGACGATTAATATTTGATGTCCGCACGTTAAACGAACCCCAACTATTGTTGCGTCAGATGGATTCACTGCAACTGTGATATTCGCGACTGCGGGCCATGTCGACCACGGAAAAACCAGCCTTGTCAAAGCACTCACCGGCGTTGACACTGATCGATTGGCGGAAGAGAAAGCCAGAGGACTCACCATAGACCTTGGCTTTGCCTACTTCCATAAAGATCAAAACAGCATTGGGTTTGTGGACGTTCCAGGACATTCAAAATTTATCAGCAACATGCTCGCCGGCGTTGCAGCGATCGATCATGCTTTGATTGTAATCGCCGCTGACGATGGTCCAATGCCGCAAACAGCTGAACATGTCGCCATTTTAGAACTTTTGGGTATCGAAACTGCTACCGTGATTATTTCAAAAGTGGACAGGGTATCTATAGACCATTTAAACAACACTCGCCAATCCATCAAGAACTTTCTGGCGACGACACCCTACTCTGCCGCTCCTATTTATGAAGTCAGCAGCATAGAAGGGACGGGAATACCCGAATTGCAGGCGCATCTGTGGACACTCAAACCCAAGCGAGCAACGGCCGACCAAGAATATTTTCGCCTCGCGATAGATCGCAGATTCAGTGTCAAAGGCAGCGGCCTTGTGGTGACAGGTGCAATATTTTCCGGCAGAGTTAAAATTAACGACGAGCTTAGACTAATGCCTTCTAACCTTAAAGTTAGAGTACGCGGAATCCATCGGCAAGATACAAACGCCGATTTTGCCGGGCCTGGCGACCGTTGTGCTTTGAACCTCTCCGGGGATATCGATATTGAGCGAGTTGAACGGGGACAATGGATTACCAGTCACCCTGCACTACCAGTATCAAGGCGCCTGGATGGCCAAATACGCCTGCTGACATCGGAGCAGATACCTCTCAAAACCGGCCTGCCCGTGCACATACATTTAGGTGCTCAACACACCACAGGACGGGTTTTCCTTTTGGCCCAGCGACAAATCGAACCGGGTGAATCCGCACTCGCGCAGATTGTGAGTGAGGCGCCACTGAGCAGTTGTTATGGCGATCGTTTTGTCATTCGGGATCAGTCGGCGAGTCGAACTTTGGCGGGCGGATGGACGGTCGATCCTTACTCTGTGCAAAAAGGTAGGAGTAAACCCATTCGACTCGATACTCTGAAACAGCTTGCGCTGCGCGGACCTGGCGATCGGATTCCACCACTTGATGCTCTCATCCGCATCGCATCTGAAGGCATTAGTCTCGAGCAACTTTCGAATGCATCTAATCAAGCCTTGTTAGTTTCTGAACATCCCATCGACGATTCAGGGTTAAGTCACCATCAAGACCACGTTAGAGCAACGCAGCAGGCAACACTGGTGCAAGTGAAAAAAGTAACACAAACACAATCCCAGTTAAGGCAAACGCTCGGCATCCGCGATAGTTATTTGAAGCTGATTTTGAATCAACTACTGGCCGCAGGTAAAATTACCGTCCACGGCAATCAAATTTCGCCAGCCGGACAAAAGGCGGAATTGTCGAAGCCAGCGGCCGTCTTATGGCAAAAAGTCGAGCCGATACTACAACGAGAAGGATTGCAGCCACCTGTCATCCATGATCTTGCTAAACAGGTCAACCTGCCACCCGCCGCATTGGAGAAACTGTTAGACGGTTGCGTCAAGCAAGGGTTATTAGTCAGACCCATGAAAAATCGATTCTTTCTGACCAAAACCCTCGATCAAATACGCCAGCTAGCCATTGAAGTCGCCAACAGTGAAGGCGGTGAATTTACGGTTATTCAATTTCGTGACAAGTCCGCAATGGGACGTAACCTTTGCATCGAATTGTTAGAGTTTCTTGATGGCAAGGGTTTTACGAAACGAATCGGGGATAAACGAATCATTCAGGATATTAATAGGTAACGTTCTATGCGGGATTTCGTCGATAAAGTTGCAGCGATTACGGGAGCGGGCTCTGGTATGGGTCGTGCTCTAGCACTGTCTCTGGCGAAACAAGGTTGTCACTTGGCGATTTCCGATATCGACGCCGACGCACTTCAAGAAACTGAATCGCTCATCAAGTCAGGCGTCAAAGTGACTCGCCATACAATAGATGTATCGAACCGGTTAGATGTAAAAAATTATGCCAGCGCCGTTGAACAGCAACACGGTAAAGTTAATATGGTATTCAATAATGCCGGCGTTTCCGTCATGGACACCGTCGAACATATGTCCCTCGAAGATTTCGAATGGTTAATGAACATCAATTTCTGGGGTGTTGTTTACGGGACGCGTGCATTTCTGCCCTTTCTGAAAGAGCAGCCCGAAGCACAAATTGTTAATACTTCCTCAATCTTCGGTGTTATCGCCCTACCAACACATTCAGCTTACAACGCATCGAAATTCGCCGTTCGTGGATATACCTACGCGCTACGCCAGGAGCTGGCAGACTCTCAAATCGGCGTGAGCTGCGTGCAGCCCGGCGGCGTCAAGACCAACATCGTGAACAATTCAAGATTCGTTGCCAGCGACAATGCATCCCCAACCAAGCAAGAGTTTGCGCAGAAATTCGAAAGTATTGCCGGTCTTACGTCGGAGCAGGCAGCAGAGCAAATTCTGGCTGGCGTGAAAAAAAACAAAGCGCAGATCTTAGTTGGGAAAGATGCAAAACTCTTTGCGCTGCTCGAGCGAATTATGCCGACCGGCTACCAAAAATTACTGGGGCGATTGACAAAAGACTAAGCGCAGGACTGTAATCGGTGCAGGTGAGCATCAATTAGCCACCGGGATATAGCGACCGGGCCAGGTATTGCTGGCAGCTCGGTATGATGAAACCATTTCGCGTCGGCTATCTCTTCTTCCTGGAGGACGAGTTCACCGGACTCGTATTCGGCAAGAAAACCGAGCATGAGAGAATTAGGAAACGGCCAGGGCTGGCTACCCATGTATTCAAGAGCGCCCACTCGAACCCCCACTTCTTCAAATACTTCCCGATGCAAGGTCTCTTCAATGGATTCGCCCGGCTCGACAAATCCCGCTAGCGTGCTGTACATGCCATCCGGGAACCGATGATTACGGGCTAACAACATTTCATCGTCGCGGTAGACCAGGGTGATGATAGAAGGAGACAGTCTGGGATAGTAGGCCGCTTTACAATCACTGCATACGGTCGCCCTATCCTTTTCATGCACCGAAGTCCGCGCGCCACACTTTCCACAATACTGATGGGTTCGATACCAGTCCAATACTTGCCCTGCTCGGCCTGCAAGACTAAACATCATATGATCCGACTTGCCGAACAGGCTTCGCAACCCTTTGAATGCGTTACCGCTATCCACCTCAGTCGCATAACAGTGCGTGCCAGCAATATCGCCCAAGTAGTGGGATTGTATGACCCCCTGGCCAGGCAATTGTGGCAACGGCTGCCATTGCCCGGTGGCATCAAATGACTGGTAAATATCTCCGCCACGAAATACAAAGTACCAGGCTTCACCTGGGTTAAAGGGCTCGGCTACACCCGGCGTAAAATCCGTATTCGGTTCGGGCCAGACAAACATTAGACTAACTCCTGCTGACGCCAGACACTGCCACCAGAAATATCGTCCAATTTATTCAATCCTTTTTCATGCCGATCTAATTCTTCCCCGCTGGCACGAATAATCTTCAAGCCAGGTCGATTGGCATCAAGTGCTCGAGGCACAGAGGCGAGCTGAACTTCTGGGCCGTCATCTTCACCCATGAGACTTAAAGCAACCTGCCCGCCAGTCATGAGCAAATAAACATCGGCGAGAATTTCTGCGTCTAGTAATGCACCATGGAGATCCCGTTGGGAATTATCGACGCTATATCGTTTACAAAGCGCATCCAGGTTATTTTTTTGGCCTGGGTGCTTTTGTCTAGCGACCAATAAGCTATCAGTGATCGAACAGTAATCCTCGATACGTCCATGGGATCCATGCAGAAACTTCATTTCTTGATTCAAGAATGCCACATCGAAGGGAGCGTTATGCATGATGAGTTCGGCCCCAGAGACAAACTCAAGAAACGGTTCCCAAATTTCCTTGAAGAGCGGCTTATCACTCAGAAATTCCCTGGATATACCGTGAACCTCCTGGGCACCATCATCAATATCCCGCTCAGGATTGACGTAGTGGTGAAAGTGTTTCCTGGTTAACTTTCGATCAATTAGCTCAACACAACCAATCTCAATCACCCGATGACCTAACGCCACTTCGAGACCCGTGGTCTCAGTATCCAAAACAACCTGTCTCATACTTTCCTATTTCCAATTCTGCGATTTACAGTTGCATCTACAGCTTCATTCTCGCGATGACCGCAGAAACCTTTTATCCCGTTCCAAACCACACCCTGCTTCTCACACGAACTGATGCTTAGCCGTGGAGCACAGCTCTACAAGTGAAATTTCCTCCAATTGCTGTCAATTATTCTTCTGGTGGTAAATCACGAGTGGTGATGCCTCGCCCGGTTGCTGGTCTCGCTGGCGGAACGACTGACAGCCCCCCAAAGGCGCGCCTGCGCTGCCAAACCGGCCTAACCTTTATCATCGAGCCAACGTGCTTTCTGGCCACAATTAGGTAAATGCCACCAAACGGCAGGTTAGCATTTCGGCTAAGGCCGTGGGAAAAGTCGGGTAACTTCGAGGTGGATTTGAGCGTTGGCCATCCGTATAGGCAATATTGGGCACGATCAATCTTGAAGTTCAGCAGGTTTAACCAATCCATGAGTCTACCGGGCGGTATAAATTTTCCTGTCCACGGCGTTTTCTGACGAAGCCGACCGATCGGTTGGCAGGCACCCCAAAGACTCATTGGGTTAAACCCAACGATCACTAATTGCCCCATAGGCAGAGCGACTCGGGAAACTTCCCGTAAGAGCTTTTGCGGCTCACGATGGAACTCAAGCATGTGGTGGAGCAGCACCACGTCAAGGCTATCTTCCGCAAAAGGCAGTTCTACCGCGTCGGCTGCCATCGAATCACCGGTCGCTGGCGCATCATTCGAACTGGCGGTGAGTTTCAGTTTGTGGTGAATCACGCTACTAGAAAAAAGCGGGCTTTCTTGAGGACTGAGCTGCAGAAGGTGATAGCCGAAGAATCCCGGCAGCAGCTGCTCCAAAACGCGCTCCTCACTTGCCAGCACTTGCTGACCTAGAGGACCTGAAAACCAATCTTTAACATCCTGCATAAACTGTGACGGGGCTATTAGTTGTCTGCCTCTAATGCGATTATACTAAAACTTAACTCGCAGTTGACCCCTAAGTCCCTATGTTATTTACCAGCAAGTTTAGCACTATTTTATTGGCGATTGTCATCCTCAGCGGCTGCCAAATGCCCAGCATACTCGGCGAGCTGAGCCCAAATAGCAAAAACAACGAGAGCACAACGGACGGTCCTGACCTAACCAAACTGGTGAGCGAGGAAATCGTAATCGCGGCAGCGATGCCGATCACAGAAGATGGTCAAGATGACTTAATTGAGCGAACGGATGACCCGCTCCCCATTACGCCCGAAGAAACCACACCGGATGACCTCTGGGAGCGCATTCGACAAGGGTTTGCTTTGAAGCATCATATAGACCAAAAAAGAGTCTTATCAGAGCTGAACTGGTATATCCGTCATCCTGATTACCTCAACCGAGTAGCCACCCGTGCGACTCGCTATATGCACTATATCGTTGAGGAGATAGAAGCCCGCAACCTGCCAATGGAGCTAGCTCTGCTGCCTATCGTCGAGAGTGCATTCGATCCGTTTGCCTACTCTCACGGTCGCGCATCAGGTTTATGGCAATTCATCCCATCCACTGGCCGACTATATGGCCTAAAAATCGACCAGTGGTATGACGGTAGACGAGACGTACCTGCAGCCACAAATGCAGCACTCAACTATCTCACTGATTCTCACAAATCACTCAATAACGACTGGTTTCTGTCTCTGGCCGCCTACAATTCAGGAGAAGGCAACGTCCGCCACTCGATGCGCAAGAACACGCGCGCCGGCAAGCCCATCGATTTCTTTTCTTTAAGCTTATTTAGAGAAACACGTGCTTACGTACCGAGGCTCTTGGCAATCAGCGCATTGGTCGCCGACCCTGAGAAGTATGGCATCACACTAAAACCGATCTCGAATGAAGCCTATTTCGAACAAATTGAAATTGGCTCGCAGATGGACCTGGCAATCGCTGCTGATCTAGCGGATATATCAATAGAAGAACTGTATTTGCTCAACCCAGCATTCAATAAGTGGGCCACACACCCTAAGGGCCCTCACAGGCTGCTTGTACCGACCGCTAAGGCCGCCGAGTTCAGTGCTGCACTCATGAACTTGCCCGCAGACCAACGGCTGCGCTGGCGTACACACAGCATAAGCTCTGGTGAAAGCCTTGGCGTCATCGCCAATCGCTACGGCACCAGCATTGCGACCATCAGAGAGGCTAACAATATCCGTGGCAATATCATTATCACGGGTCAGGAGCTACTCGTACCCATGGCTGCCGCAAGTAGTAAAAACTATGAGCTCAGTCAGGGAGAGCGCCTCAAAACAACTCACGCGATTGCCAAACGCAAAACGGGTGTTGAACCCGTAAAACATATCGTTCGACCGGGTGACAACCTGTGGGACCTCTCGCGCAAATTCAAAGTCTCCACCAGATCCTTGGCAAAATGGAATGGCATGGCACCGACTGATACGCTCTTCCCTGGCAGAGAAATATTGGTGTTCGGAGGGGAAGCGACGCAACTCGCCTCACTTCCTACCGCACTACCTGAATCGAGAGGCGTAATACGGAAAGTTAATTATCGAGTCAGGCGTGGCGAGTCACTATCGAAGATAGCGACGAAATTCAACACTTCGGTCAATCAGATCAGAGAATGGAATCAAAAGGTTGGGTCACAAAAGTACATTCAACCAGGCGATCGCCTGACCCTATATATCGATGTGACCCAGACCCGCTAATAAATACTTATTGCTTTGAGATATTACCTGTCGCTGCGAGATGATCTCGTAGCTCCTGATAGTCAGCTGCGCCTTCACGGGTCGCCAGAACACGAGCCAGGCTATTCAAGTTGGTGACATCGATATCCTTAGCCGGTTTGTTCTGAACATTAGTCACACTCACAACAGCCGTATCACCATTAGCCAGGCTTACGAAACCAACCGACTTGTTACTGTCAGTCGGTCGAGCTAATGAGAAAGCTTCTCGGTTGATTTCCGCATCAATATCTCGATCGCTTCGACTGGCTTCGGAGACGACGGTCCACTCTAATCCATACTGATCAGCAACATATCGCGTAATCGAACCGTCTTCTAGCATCGCCACCATAGATTTTGCTTGTTCCGTCGCGAGGGCAATCGCTTTCTCCAGGACAAGGGTAGCTTTGACTTCAGCGTGAACAGTTTCGAGAGATTTAAGCTCACTGGGCTGGTATTCGTTAACTCTGACTACTGCATGATGGTTTGGCGTGATTTCTATCAGCGTACTGTTATTGCCATCCTGCATTACATCAGCAGCGAACGCCGCGTTGATGACAGCTGGGTTTGCCGCAAACCCTTCTGCAGCAATCCTCTTGACCAGGCCAGTTGACTTCAATTCAAGTTCAAGTTCTTCGGCCGGTTCTTGGAGATCGCTTGCTTCGAAAGAGATTTCACTTAAACGCGAGGACAGATCAACAAACATCTCCTCCGCGCCAACTTCACGGTATTCAGCTTCCACCAGATCCCGCACATCTACGAAAACGGGTTCTTTAGCAGCTTCTAGATCGATGAGCCGAATAATGTGATAACCAAACTCGGTCAATACTGGCTTTGACATCTGATTTAGCGCCAGACCATAACCAACCTCCTCAAACTTATCGACGAAGGTACCGGGGTCATTGAAACCAAGATCACCACCTATTTCTGCAGAACCAGGATCATCGGAGAATTCCTTAGCGAGGTCAGCAAAGTCTGCACCCTCGACAATTTGTTGGTAGATCCCGTCGACCTCAGCCTTGGCTACTTCCTCGGCCTGTGCATCTGAAATTTCAATTAGAATATGCGCAAAGCGACGACGTTCTGGCTCGGCATAAATTTCACTGGTATCTGCGAAAAAATCCAACAGTGCCTGTTCGTCAACTTCGACTTTTTGGAGTAGGTCTGCTCGCTTTACTTCGATATATCCAATATCAGCCATCTCATCCGTCATAAAGAGGCCTGGATTGATCTCGTAATAGCGTTGTACCTCTGACTCTTCTACTGTGACGTCACTCTTCAAAGAATCGACGACGACCCGAAGATACGCGACGTCGCGGGTTTGTTGAGAAAGACTTGTTGCGCGCTTGGCTTCCCGCTCAGTCATAAAGGCTGTCGATTGAACAGCGTTTCCCAGTTGAGCCAGTAGCTTGTCTTTACGCATTTCCTCACGATACCCGGTCGGCGTAAAACCTGCAGAATTAAGCACGATTTGAAACTGATCAGGATTGTAGAGGCCATCAACCTGAAAGACGGGTGTGTTGACGATTTCAGCATCTAATCGCGAATTTCCGTAGGCTAAACCCAGGGAGTCCGCTGCTGTGCTCAACAACGCACGATTTATCAGGTTCTCCAATACATCTGACCTGAGCTGATCTTCGTTAATAGCTGAAGGATCTGGGTTCTGAGAAAGCAGCAGACGACGACTGCGTTCAACCTGCACTTCCATTTGCTGCTGAGTGACATCCTCGCCATTGACGGTTGCCACTTTTGGCGTGGGCGCTAGAAACGTCGTAATTGACCCCATACCAAAAAGAGCAAAAACGACCACAATGAGACCTACAATAACCTTGGCGACGACGCCATCGGAGTTGTCACGCATCGTTTGGATTGACATTTTTTATCCTCGACTAAAGCCCGGCTGGCAAATCAGGCCTATCGGGTGTGCTGCATTAACTTAAATTGAGACGCAAATAGAAACTTAGAGCTAAACGAAAAATGGCGCATAGGAATGCGCCATTTCAGGAAGAGAATTTTACCGTTTGTTAAACATTTAGCAAACGGAGAATTCTTTTCATAGGACTACGATTAAGGACTATTGGTTAACTGCGTCCTTCAGAGCTTTACCGGCTTTAAAAGCTGGAACTTTTGCGGCAGAAATCTGAATCTCTGCACCTGTCTGAGGATTGCGGCCAGTTCGAGCAGCACGGTCGCGAACATTGAACGTACCAAAACCAACCAGCACGACGGAATCGCCCTTTTTTAGGGCGCCAGTAACAGAGTCGATCATCGAATCAAGCGCACGTCCAGCTGCTGCTTTTGTGATGTCGGCCGATGTTGCGATATTCTCAATCAGTTCTTGTTTGTTCACTCGAAACCCCTTCTGGTCAATTGTGTTGTGAATCTATAGTGTCGGCCCGATGTTCAGGCTCATTATAAAAAATTGTTTTGGCGTATGCCCATCCGGTAGCAACGATTAGTATCGGCGACTGGTGCCGATATCAATGTCCGAAAAGCAGACCAACTTATACCAATTGGGTAAAATGACTGTCAAGACATTAGGGCTTAATGTGCAGATATTCTGCGGTCTCCGTCTGTTTCACCCGTTGATTCTGGCTCACTTGTTGCTGTCTTTTTTGGCTCATCTGGTAACGGCTCAGGCTTTCTTTGAAGTGCAAACTCTAGCACTTCATCAATCCATTTAACTGGATGGATAATAAGTTCACCTTTGATGTTGTCCGGAATCTCCTTCAGATCACCCTGATTCTCATCGGGGATCAAAACTTCCTTGATGCCACCTCTATGAGCAGCTAACAGTTTCTCTTTTAATCCACCAATAGGCAAGACCTGACCCCGCAATGTGATCTCCCCTGTCATGGCAACATCAGATCGTGCAGGAATACCCGTCAGCACGGAGACGATGGCCGTACACATACCAATACCAGCGCTGGGCCCATCTTTCGGCGTTGCACCTTCTGGCATGTGAACGTGAATGTCGTAGTTCTCGTGAAAATCTTCACGAATCCCAAGGACTTGCGCCCGACTTCGAACGACAGTCATCGCGGCTTGAATCGACTCCTGCATCACATCACCCAGTGAACCTGTCTTAATAATATTGCCTTTACCCCTAACGGCCACGGCCTCAATTGTCAGTAATTCACCACCCACGCTTGTTACAGCAAGCCCAGTGACCTGGCCAATTTGATCTTTCTCTTCTGCGCGCCCATAGGAAAACTTGTGCACACCCGAATAGTCTTCGAGCTGTTCGCCTGAGATTTCCAGAGTTTTGGTTTTTTTCTGTTCTTCCTTGTCCTCTAGCGCGCTTTCCTTGACAACCTTGCGACACAATTTGGCGAGTTCGCGCTCAAGACCTCGAACACCTGCTTCACGGGTGTAATAGCGGATCAAATCACGAATAACAGCTTCACCCAGTACGAGCTCATTTTCGACCAAACCATTGTTTTTGACTTGTTTCGGGAACAAGTAACGCTCGGCAATATTGAATTTTTCATCCTCCGTATAGCCAGGAATTCGAATGATTTCCATCCGATCAAGCAATGGCGCCGGAATATTCATCGAATTAGACGTACAAATAAACATGACCTCGGACAGGTCATAGTCTACTTCCATATAATGATCATTAAATGAGTTGTTTTGCTCAGGGTCTAACACCTCGAGCAACGCCGAAGCAGGGTCACCACGATGGTCCTGGCCCATCTTGTCAATTTCATCTAGTAAGAACAGCGGATTTCGAACGCCAGACTTAGACAGCTTCTGGATAATCTTGCCGGGCATTGAACCAATATAAGTTCGTCTATGGCCACGTATCTCAGCCTCATCTCGCACGCCACCAAGGGCCATACGAATAAACTTTCGGTTGGTCGCGCGCGCAATCGATTCGCCCAGCGAGGTCTTTCCCACACCCGGGGGACCAACGAGACACAGCACCGGACCTTTGATTTTTTTCACGCGTTTTTGAACCGCGAGATACTCAAGTATCCGTTCCTTCACCTCATCTAAACCATAGTGATCGGATTCAAGAACATCCTTCGCAGCAAGAATGTCAGTACGCACTTTAGACCGCTTTCTCCAGGGTACTCCGAGCATCCAGTCGATATAGCTGCGCACCACAGTCGCCTCCGCCGACATGGGTGACATCATCTTTAATTTGTTTACTTCAGCGCTAGTCTTTTCTTTAGCCTCTTTCGGCATCCCCGACTCTTCAAGGCGCTTTTGTATATCTTCAATTTCATTCGGGACATCTTCCAAGTCGCCCAATTCCTTTTGAATGGCCTTCATCTGCTCATTCAAATAGTACTCGCGCTGACTCTTCTCCATCTGCTTTTTGACACGGCCACGTATGCGTTTCTCGACATTAAACAGATCGATCTCTGACTCAAGCAACTTCATCATGTGCTCGATTCTTTCATCGAGGCTGGTCATCTCGAGAATCTGTTGCTTCTCATCAAGTTTTAGATTCATTTGTGCCGCGATGGTATCCACAAGCCGGCTAGGCTCATCCACACTTGCAAGAGACGTCATGACTTCAGGTGGGACTTTCTTACTCAGTTGAACATATTGATCAAAGGCCGACATCAGGGAACGAACCAGTGCTTCTGCTTCGCTCGCACTGACTTGCTCTTCCTCTATAACTTCAATATCGCCAACAAAGAAATCGTCGCTACTTTCAAGACGGGAAAGCCGGGCGCGACTGCCGCCCTCTACAAGAATTTTGATGGTTTTATCAGGTAGTCGAATCAGCTGCAAAATAGTGGCGAGCGTGCCAAATTGATAAAGATCATCTGGACCCGGCAGTTCGTTCTCGGGGTCCTTTTTTGCGACCAACAATACTTTCTTATCTTTGTCATTCTTCTGGGCAAAGTCCAGCGCACGAATCGACTTTTCTGTACCAATAAACAATGGCTGAACCCCATGAGGGTATACCACCATATCGCGCAAAGTGACGATCGGGACATTAAGCAAGCTGGTCATAGATTCTCCTGCACTACGAACAGAAAATTCTGTTCTACGGATTGAGTCTGGTTATTTTACAAAAAAAAGAGGGCCAACAGGCCCCCTTTTGTTGCTGTTCATCTGAAACTTGTCTATTCAGACTTTTCTATTCAGACTTTCTTTTTCAGGTAGGGCTTTAGGCTGATCAGTGTTTTCATAGATCAAAATAGGTTCTGAAGTACCGTTAATGACATTTTCATCAATAACGACTTTGGTCACGCTATCCTCAGAGGGGATTTCGTACATAACTTCCAGCAAGACATTCTCTAGAATAGAACGTAGCCCACGAGCACCTGTTTTGCGTTCCATGGCTTTCGCGGCAATTGCGTGTAAAGCATCTTCACGAAAATCAATTTCAACATCTTCCATCTCAAACAGTTTGGTGTACTGCTTCGTGTAGGCATTCTTGGGTTCTTTCAGAATCCTAATCAACGCCTCCGTATCAAGCTCATCGAGGGTCGCAATAACTGGCAGTCGGCCGACAAACTCAGGTATTAGACCATAGCGGACCAGATCTTCAGGTTCGACTTCACGTAAGGTATCGCCAAGATTCTTTTTGTTTGCCGCAGTTTCGACTGAAGCGCCAAAACCGATGCCACTCTTGGACGATCGATCCTGGATAACCTTATCCAGGCCAGCAAACGCACCGCCACAAATAAACAAAATGTTTGAAGTGTCAACTTGGAGGAATTCTTGTTGTGGATGCTTTCGACCACCTTGTGGTGGCACCGAGGCAACAGTGCCCTCGATCAGTTTCAACAAAGCTTGCTGAACACCTTCGCCCGAGACATCGCGGGTAATTGACGGGTTATCAGATTTTCGGGAAATCTTGTCGATTTCATCGATATAAACAATCCCGACTTGAGCTTTGTCGACGTCGTAATCGCATTTTTGGAGCAGCTTTTGAATGATGTTTTCAACGTCTTCACCCACATACCCTGCTTCTGTGAGCGTCGTTGCATCAGCAATCGTAAACGGCACATCTAACAAGCGAGCCAGAGTTTCAGCGAGCAAGGTTTTACCAACACCCGTTGGCCCTACTAGCAGAATATTGCTTTTCTGAAGTTCAACGTCGTCTTTCTTGCCTGAATAGTTCAATCGCTTGTAATGATTGTAAACAGCTACCGACAGAACTTTTTTCGCCCAATCTTGGCCGATGACATATTCATCGAGGATCTCTTTGATTTCTTGAGGCGTTGGGAGCTTTTTCTTCTCGCCCTCATCTGTCGTCTCTTGCAGCTCCTCTCGAATGATGTCGTTACAGAGTTCTACGCACTCGTCACACACATAGACAGAGGGGCCCGCAATTAGTTTGCGAACTTCATGTTGGCTTTTGCCACAGAAATTACAATGCAGTAACTTACCATCACCGTTCCCGTCGTGCTCATCGGACATTTTTTACCTCACAATTCCAAACCAGCCGGAGTTACCCGACTTCCAACCACCACAGGTGCACAGACAACAATACTGAGCACACCACTGTAGCTTAATGAATACTATCTAAAACCTTACCAAATTAGAACTCGCAGTTTGTTACGAGCTTATCCCTCGCGGTAGCACCGATAGCCCACTACTAGTCCAATACTAGATAGAAGACAGAGTTGCGCGGGGCTCTTGAACCTTATCAACAAGTCCGTATTCTGCCGCTTCTTTAGCCGTCATAAAGCGGTCTCGCTCTGTATCTGCCGCAATCTGTTCAACAGATTGACCCGTGTGGTGGGACAAAATTTCATTGAGTCGGGTGCGGAGATAAAGGATTTCCCTCGCCTGAATCTCAATGTCAGACGCCTGTCCTTGGGACCCGCCACTAGGCTGATGGATCATGACACGACTGTTAGGCAGACAAAAGCGCTTGCCCTTGGTGCCACCAGCGAGAAGGAAAGCCCCCATGCTCGCAGCCTGGCCAATACAGGTTGTCGATACATCACAATTAATGATTTGCATGGTGTCGTAAATGGCTAATCCCGCCGTTACCGAACCACCTGGAGAATTAATGTAAATCGAAATATCTTTATCAGCGTTTTCTGACTCGGCGAATAGAAGCTGAGCGACAACCAGATTGGCAACATGGTCATCGATAGGACCAACGATAAAGATGATGCGTTCTTTAAGAAGGCGAGAGTAGATATCGTAAGAACGTTCACCCCTCGCAGTCTGTTCTAGCACCATAGGAATCAATCCTAGGCCCTGAGTCACTGGACGCTCCGTGTCTCCGATTTCGTAATTCATACTAACCTCTCGAGATTTATTTAGGACGGCTTCAGCCGCTTATGCCTCTAATATTGCGTCTATTCGGCAAAACTTCAATGGGCGCATAGGAATTTACGCCAAATTGCCCAATCGGATGATTGGGCGGAGCAATTTTTCTCAATCGGCGCTAGATTCTTCACTTTCTTCCTCTGGGGCTGCTGGAGCTGCCGGTTTGATGGCTACCTCGTAGGGTTGCTCAACATCCGTCACCTTTGCACCAGCCACAATGAGGTCTATCACTTGGTCTTCCAAAACAACGTTCTGAATCTGACCAAGTTGCTGTTGATTATTATAGTAGAAGTTTATCACTTGTTCTGGGTCTTCATAGGAACTGGCCATATCGTGAATCATCGTTTTAACGCGGTCGTCGTCAACCTTAATTTGATTCTTCTCAACGACTGAATTAACGAGTAACCCAAGCGCGACGCGCTTCTCAGCCTGGCTGGTAAACATTTCTGAAGGCAGCATACTGGTGTCAATATTCATTTGGCCACCAAATTGTTGTATCGCGTCCTGCTTGAGACGTTCAATTTCCTGTTCGATTAATGCTTTGGGTAAAGAGATGTCATTCACTTTCTGTAGCGCATCTAACGCCTGATTTTTGACCTTACCCTTTATCGCCGTCCCAAGCTCCTTTTCCATATTGGCAGAAACTTCATTGCGGAATGCATCCATACCGCCCTCTTGGACGCCAAACTGCTTGAAAAACTCTTCGTTAAGTTCAGGTTTGCAAGATTCACTGACCTTATTCACCTTGATCGCGAAAATCGCTTCTTTGCCTTTTAGGTTTTCTGTCTGGTAATCCTCGGGAAAGGACACCGTAATGTCTTTCTCATCACCGGCCTTCATGCCTATGATGCCCTCTTCAAAGCCGGGAATCATGCTGCCTGAGCCGATAACGATATCACTGCCCTCAGCCTTGCCACCCTCGAACACCTCACCATCAATGCTACCTTCAAAGTCAATATTGACCTGATCGTCTGACTGGCATTCACGCTCGACTTCTACAAACTCGGTTCGTTGCGTTTGGAGCGTCTCTATCATCGTGTCAACATCAGCGGGGGTAACTTTCGCCACAGGCCGCTCGATCTCAATGCCATCAAAACCTGTTAATTCAATTTCAGGAAAAACCTCGAATACAGCGGTAAATTCTAAATCCTGACCGGCTTCGATCTTCACATCTTCGATCTGAGGCATACCTGCTGGCGACACAGACTCTTGCTGAACGGCTTCGGCAAATGAACTCTGCATGATTTCTGAGCCCACTTCTTGGCGAATACCATCACCAAACCGTCTCTTTACCTCTTTCAGAGGCACCTTACCGGGACGGAAGCCCTTGATTTTGGCCTGCTTTGCAGTTTGCTTCAGCTTCTCATCGACTTTGGATTCCAGTTCCGCGCCAGGAACAGAAATGCGCATCCGCCGTTCGAGACCCGAAGTCATTTCAAGGGTAACTTGCATAGTGATATTTACCTTTACTGTACCGGCTTTGATGCCGGCAAGGGATGATGTGGTGCGAAAGGAGAGACTCGAACTCTCACATCTTACGATACTGGTACCTAAAACCAGCGCGTCTACCAATTCCGCCACTCTCGCACATAAACCATGGTCTCCCCACGACCCTTAAGGTGGCACAAACAGGATAGGGAGAATTGCCAGTCAAAACCAGCAAAGAACCGATTTTGAAGGTCGGCGATTATAGACACGGCCCAAGGTAACAGCAACCCATATTCGACAACGAACTCACCAAACATGAGGTATTTGTACTTTTAGAGTCTGTCGAATGCCCGACCAGGCCGCAAGAGCACTAAAAGAGCCGCACTATCGACAAATCGATCAGTGAATACACCTTGAGAGAAATATTAATTTGACGTAAAGAAAATGTTAAGTTAACTTCAAGTCATCAGATTAATTAAGTCCAAAAAACGACTTACAGCACCCGTTTAAAGCACCTGCAGGAAGAATGTAACATGAAAAATCTTATCATTGCCTCTCTACTAACCTGTTTTGCGAGCATAGCCTACGCTGAGCAAAAAAGTGACGCCAGCGAGCAGCAATTGGATCGATACTCGCAGCTATGCCTCTCAGTATTGAAGTCTGAAAAAGAATTCCTGGCGAAGGCTCGCGAACTTCGAATCAGTAAGAATGAACGCAATCGCCTGGTCTGTAATGAAATGTCTATCGATCAGTTCGCTGATTCGTACCAACTGACAGACCAAAACACCATTGCCACTGTCCAGTAACAAGAATCCAGTAACAAGAGCTCAGTAACAAGAGCTCAGTAACAAGAGGTCAGTCGCAAAAGCCCATATCGCGGGCACGATCTTGCCCTAACGCCGAAGCATCACGCTTCGGCGTTTTTCGTTTATTTCTCGATACTTACGTGTTGTTAAGTAAAGTGTTAATTGAATATAAAGAAATGTTAAGTACTCATTAATTCAGCACTTCCGACCTATTCATGTCACAGAAGCGACACTAGAATGCGCCCATCTTAACCATCAGATGACGGCAAATTGAAATTAGCGCTCCTCTTCATCATTACGACTCTATCATCGCCTCTTCTCTCCGAAGACGATGCTGCCGTTGACCAGTACTCTAGGGACCTGGCGACGACCGTCAGCGAACAGGCTTCAACTCTCCCCTCCGCCATTACCCAGGTGATTGACGATCACTATGGCAATCCTGATCGCTTCATCCAATACATTATACGAGTACCACCCGTTCACGCTTAATCGCGCCTTTCTATCCTGATCCTTTAATTACGATCCTTGCACTCAAACCCATAAATCCTAACCGCACGACAAACAATCGGGCTGTTTCGCTTGCGGGCAGCATTCTGCGGCCTTATTAGCATCTACAGTGAATTGAATGAGCAACTTAATTTGGGGGTTGTGAGCCTGGGATGCCCAGTCGCGCAAGACTAGTCCGCGACCATGGGCATTTTTGGATGCCAGAGCAAAATATGGGGTGAACGACGGGGCTTGAACCCGCGACCACCGGAATCACAATCCGGAGCTCTACCAACTGAGCTACGCCCACCATATCAAAAAACGCCAGGGACCTGACGTATCGAGCGCACAGATTATATTCAAAGGTCCGGTCGATTGACAGGAAGAATTGCGGGAATACCGTCGTCGCGACCTAACCCTTCATCCGACTGGAAAAATCCCATGACGTCATCCAATGGGGTTGAATACGAAGCACATACTCTTGTTCAACGCGACTTAACAACCAATCCGCAAGACCATTGTTACCGGAATCCAAATAACGACTAATCATGCGTTGCAGTGTTTCTTCCACCCCTTCCCGCTCGAGACTGACGTCAGCTTTGCCGCGAACCCCTTTATAAGGCGGATTGTCCGCCGCAACTTCAAAACCACACTTGCCGCTCTGCTGTAGTCGAGAGACCAGATAACTGTTTTCGTGAGATGCACAAAGAATTGAAGCGGTCGGTTCGTCCCACAGATACCAGACGGAGCAGATCAAAGGAAACTCACCATCTACAACCGCGAGCCGAATAGGAATGACCTGTTTCTCGAGATGGTCTTTTATTGTGGGCATCTGCCACGCACTGGATTCTGCAATTTTCATAAAGCCACACCGCGATTATTGGATAACGTAAGAGGGGAAATCAATTGCCCGACAGCAACGGGGTCGGCACCCTCAGTTTAAAAGGATTCAATACAATACAGGGTTTATATGGGCTGGACACCCACTAAAGGTAGTATCGGCGCCCTCGTTCCTAAACCAATCAAGATGCTGATCGACCGGGCACCTCCATCAGCATAGAACTCATCGATTAATACTCATGCTCGCTTTTTGTCATGGCGATGAACCATTCGATAGAGTGTCGGCAAGACGAATAAGGTCAGCAGCGTCGAAGACATAATGCCGCCAATAACAACGGTAGCAACCTCGACGGTACCAATTTTAGCAAAGACCCGCTCGACTTCTGGCACCTGTCGAATTGCCTTCTCTAACTCGCCCTGCAGACTTACCGCTTGAGATATTGACGTCCCAGGGATTCGTAAGGCGTGCATCGCGATATCACCTTCATCCAAATTCGGGATGAACTCTGCTCCTAATCTAGTGGCGGCCAATCCGCCTAATCCAACACTTACCGAGGCGATGAGCAGCACGCGATATAGTGGCATAGTTAATTTGGCCGCTTAACAGTAGGTGATATTATCACCTTGGAGATTAAGTGAGTCGCATGATGAGCAGTAAATCACGTCGTGCGTTTAGCCCTGAATTTAGGTTGGAATCAGCACAACAGGTTGTCGATCAACGATACAGTATTCGAGAAGCAGCCACGGCTGTCGGCATTGGGCATTCAACCATGAACAAGTGGGTCCGACAGTTGCGCAAAGAACGCCAGGGCATCACGCCGAGTCAGTCAGCTATGACACCCGAACATCAGCGCATTAAAGCGCTAGAGAAAAAGCTGCGTCGTCTGGAGGAGCACAACCTGATATTAAAAAGGCTACTGTGAGTTCAACCGTTCTCTTGATGTCAGACTCGCTGAACAATTAAAAGTTGTTCAGTCACTGCAAGGGAGCCACAGCCTCAAGATACGGGGTGACGCCTTCGGACGACACCGAAGCACGTTCAAGTATCGTCGCTCAGCACTCAGCTACCGACACATCGTTACAAAAAGGCTTCGCAGCCACACACTGACATCCCAAATACTTTGGATCGAGAGTTTAGTCCCACTCAACCGAACCAGGTCTGGTGCGGCGACGTGACATACATCTGGACGGGGCGGCGCTGGTCTTACTTAGCGGTTGTCCTCGACCTCTACGCCAGGAAACTGGCACGTTGCCGTACAATACTAGTCGCTAAACGATCAGATAAAGGAGTGGCGGGGATCAAAGAGCTAGTAGACGCGCCCTTTAGTGTGGTCACACTCATGAGGGAGATATTTCGCAGGAACAGCATAGCGCACCCATTCTTCTTTGTTTCAGAACTGGAAGAATCAATGGCGCTTGAGCTGAAGTCAGACTTTCTTGCGGGACAGCAAAGCGACCTTTCGCAGATGCTTAAAGCGGCATTCGTCAGAGGATTAATGGCAGGGTCCGAGCTTCAGTGAACTACTGTATATAACCAAATCCGTAACCAAATGAATTTTTTTGGTCAGGTCAATGCTCTGTAGGCCGCGTCGTTACTGGTACGCCCGACAGGAATCGAACCTGTAACCCTCGGCTTAGAAGGCCGATGCTCTATCCGATTGAGCTACGAGCGCAGAACAAACAACTGAGATAAAAGTGGTCGGGGTAGAGAGATTCGAACTCCCGACATCCTGCTCCCAAAGCAGGCGCGCTACCAGACTGCGCTATACCCCGACGTCTCTTGCAGCCGGTGTGGAGAACACCGGATAATGGTCCTTAATACGAGCAACCTTGCAAAGAGCGGGCATTCTACTGAACCGCACCCAATCTCGTCAACGTGACTTGCAACAATAACGGACCCTTTATGAGTGATATTTTCATTTCTGACCTGCATCTGGACGAAAACCGCCCCGAATTGACCACGGGATTCCTTCAATTTTTGTCAAATGGCCTCGAAGACGCCACTTCACTGTACATTCTGGGCGATTTTTTTGAGGTCTGGTTAGGGGACGATCACAACACAGCCTTCAATCAAATCATCATAAATGCACTACAAGCCATCAATATGCCGATTTTCGTGATGCACGGTAATCGGGATTTTCTTCTGGGCCCAGCATTTTGCAACGCCATTGGCGCCACCCTGCTCCCAGACCCTTCGATCATCGAACTCGATGGCGAGCCCGTGCTGCTTATGCATGGCGACAGCTTATGCACATCAGACACTGAATATATGAAAGTCAGAGTCCTATTACGCAACGAGGCCTTCCAAAAAGACTTTTTAACCAAGTCGATCCCAGAAAGGCAGGCTTTTGCCGATCAAGCACGCGGTGAGAGCAAAGCCCACACTCGGGAGACTGCGGCTGACATTATGGATGTCACTGAATCAGAGGTCGTCAGAGCCATGCAGGAAGCCGGAGTCAAAACCCTGATTCACGGTCATACCCACCGGCCTGATGAGCATATCGTTGACCTGAGTAACGACCAGAGCGGCAGAAGACTTGTACTAGGGGATTGGGGCACACACGGATGGAAGATCCGCGCCGCGAAAGGGAAAATCCAGCTCACTTCCTTTCTGATAGGCTAGGCTTCGACGCCAGGACTGTTGGTTGGAGCTGTTGGCATGGCTATTGGTTAGGCCTAAAAATTAAGCTGTGGCCGGGCAACCGCTATGGAACCTAAAATCTGTATCTGGGGTGCTGATAAGCTCCCGGTCCAACTCAAGAAAATGCTGAACTCGATCCTCACTATCCGTTTCCGCGAATTTTTTCGCAAATTCCAAATACACCTTAAAGTGCCTTGCTTCAGACTTTAACAAAGAACCATAAAAACTCGCCAATTCGTCGTCTAGTACGTCGACCAGGCGAGAAAACCGTTCACAACTTCGAGCTTCGACAACTGCGCTGACGACCAGCATATCGACAAGCCTTGCTGGCTCAAAGGTTCGGACCGATTTCCGCATTTCACCCGCATAGCGCGCAGAACTGATCTGCTCATATTGAATGTCACGGCCTTGCATGATCTCCAGCACCTGCTCAAAGTGTCGTAGTTCTTCTCTCGCGAGCCGAGACAGTTGTTGAAGCAACTCTGGGTGCAGCACATAGCGGTACATCAGGTTGAGAGCCGTCGAGGCCGCCTTTTTCTCACAGTTGGCATGATCGATCAGCAATATAGGTAACTGCTCTACGGCAGCTTCAAGCCAGGCATCGGGGGTACGGCAGAGCAAAAAATCATCTATTTCCATGGTTAGACCGGTCACGCATTATCTTAACTTCGGACGCCTATTCTAGTAGAATCACGCCCCTTATTCGCGAGCCGCGAAGTCTTCATTTTACGATAGAGAGGAATTACAGTGTTAGAAGCTTATCGACAGCATGTCGCAGAACGCGCTGAACTTGGAATAGACCCAAAACCTTTAACTGCAGCGCAGGTGAACGGCCTAATTGATTTACTAAAATCACCACCCGCTGGCGAAGAAAATTCCCTTGTCGACCTCATTACAAACCGGGTACCAGCCGGTGTGGATGATGCCGCTTACATCAAAGCAGGTTTTCTAACCGCAATCACCAAAGGCGAAGACACTTCGCCTATTATTTCGAAAGAAAGGGCGACCGAACTACTCGCCACTATGTTGGGCGGCTACAATATTGAGCCCTTAGTAGGCCTGCTAGACGATGCTGAACTGGCACCTACTGCCGCCATAGGTCTTTCCAAAACGCTACTTATGTTTGATGCATTCCATGATGTCGTCGAGAAATCAAAGACTAATGCGCATGCAAAGACTGTCGTAGAAAGCTGGGCAAATGCAGACTGGTTCTTAAACAAACCTAAAGTGCCTGAACAAATCAAAGTGACTGTTTTCAAAGTCGATGGCGAAACAAATACAGATGACTTGTCTCCTGCCGGTGATGCATGGAGTCGTCCAGACATTCCTTTGCATGCACTTGCGATGCTGAAAAACACGATGGAAAAACCGCTCGAGGTGATCGAGCAACTAAAGAACACCGGCAGTCCTCTGGCTTACGTCGGTGATGTTGTCGGTACGGGGTCTTCACGAAAATCTGCGACAAACTCTGTGCTCTGGCATATGGGCGACGATATTCCATTCATTCCAGGCAAACGCGATGGTGGGTTTTGTCTAGGCAGCAAGATCGCGCCAATTTTCTTTAATACAATGGAAGACGCTGGTGCTCTACCCATTGAATGCGATGTCACCAAAATGAAGACCGGCGACGTCATTGTCATTCATCCCTATGAAGGCAAAATTACCAATGATAAAACAGGCGAAGTCATCAGCGAGTTTAAATTAGCAACTGAAGTGCTGTTAGATGAAGTACAAGCTGGCGGTCGAATTCCATTAATCATTGGTCGCGGTCTCACAGAGCGAGCACGGGAATCATTAGGCCTTGGCACGAGCGACGTATTTCGTAAGCCTGTGCCTAGAGAAGATTCTGGCAAAGGCTTCACCCTCGCACAGAAGATGGTGGGTAAAGCTTGTGGTGTTGCAGGTGTTCGCCCCGGTACCTATTGCGAACCACGGATGACGACAGTCGGCTCACAGGATACAACAGGTCCTATGACCCGTGACGAGTTAAAAGAACTGGCTTGCCTGGGCTTTTCTGCAGACCTTGTGATGCAGTCTTTCTGTCACACGGCAGCTTATCCAAAGCCCGTTGATATCGACACGCAACACACGCTGCCGGACTTTATTCAAACTCGTGGTGGTGTTGCATTGCGACCCGGCGACGGCATCATTCACTCTTGGCTAAATCGAATGTTACTACCGGACACTGTAGGTACCGGTGGCGATTCCCATACACGTTTTCCAATGGGCATCAGTTTTCCTGCGGGTTCCGGACTTGTCGCCTTTGCTGCGGCGATCGGCGTGATGCCTCTCGATATGCCTGAATCTGTTCTAGTGCGTTTTTCGGGCACCATGCAGCCTGGAATCACACTACGGGATCTCGTTAACGCGATTCCCTACGCTGCAATTCAACGCGGTTTACTCACCGTCGCTAAAGAAGGCAAGAAAAATGTCTTTAGTGGTCGAGTGCTTGAAATCGAAGGCCTGCCAGATCTAAAAGTTGAGCAGGCATTTGAAATCAGTGATGCCTCCGCCGAACGTTCTGCCGGCGGCTGTACAATCCGCCTGGGTAAAGACCCCATTATTGAGTACATCACCTCTAACGTCACGATGCTTAAGTGGATGATCTCAGAAGGTTACGGTGACGCTCGCACTATTGGACGCCGAATTGAAGCCATGGAAGCCTGGCTCGCGAATCCTGAATTAATGGAACCCGATGCAGATGCAGAATACGCCGAAATCATCGAGATTAATTTGGATGAAATTAGAGAACCATTGCTTGCCTGCCCTAATGACCCAGACGATGTAAAACCGCTTTCTGAAGTTCAGGGTGTGCATATCGATGAAGTGTTCATTGGCTCTTGTATGACTAATATTGGTCATTTCCGCGCTGCAGCCAACATGCTCAGTGAAGTGAAATCGATCCCAACTCGGCTGTGGATATCCCCCCCCACCAAGATGGATGAACACCAACTACGCGAGGAAGGCGTGTATAATATTTTTGCTCAAGCGGGTGCTCGTACGGAAATGCCAGGTTGTTCATTATGTATGGGAAACCAGGCACGAATTGCCGCTAATTCAACAGCTGTATCAACCTCTACGCGAAACTTTCCCAACCGTTTAGGTGATGGTGCGGACGTGTATCTTGCTTCCGCAGAGCTAGCGGCGGTCGCAGCGCTACTAGGAAAATTGCCCACACCCGAAGAATATATGGTGTATGCGAAAAAGCTGAACTTGATGTCAGACGATATCTACCGATATCTAAACTTCAATGAGATTGCATCGTTCCAGAAGAGTGCTGACAGTGTAGCAATTCCCACCGTCAATATTGTTGAAGCGGTCCGCTAAAATACTGCTCAGGATCGAGTAGTGAGAGTGCGCAACCATAGCGCTCTCACTGCTTGTTTGAGTCCAGAACTTTCTTCAGATTCACCTCGATAATTTGCCGCAATGTAAGCATCTGTTACGATCTTAATTTCTGCCTCCAGTGTCGGTAATTCCTGAATTAAACGAGCCTGATAGTCCAAGGGCCCCTCTCCAATTTGCCTCGGTGACCCACGCTTTGCCATCGTCCGGCAAAAAAGCAAATAATCGCTATCCACTGAGGACAAAGGCGTGCGTGTACGTTTAGCGAGAATAAATAGTGCAATGATAAAAAGTACGGAGAAGAAACTTGCCAGCATCATGATGCCTAAGTGCTTCTTACTGACATCATCAAAGTATCGACTCAATAACCCTGTTTGCATCTCAGGCGTGTAACCGACAACCCAGGTATCCCAATAATGACTAATGGCATCCAGTTGCAAACGCAGATCCGTTAGCCACAACAGCTGGCGATAACGGAAAATGGACAATGGTGAATTCGCTAAAAAAGTGTTTTCTCCTTGAACTGCGGCTTCTAATCCTCGCTCGATACGCTCAGGTGCAACCGCCATCGTCGGGTCTACTCGGACCCAACCTTGACCTTCAAGCCAGATCTCTGCCCACGCATGCGCATCGAACTGCCTGACTGCGACATAGTTACCATTCGGGTTATATTCTCCGCCCTGATAGCCGACGACAATCCGCGCGGGAACACCGGCAGCTCGCATCATAAAGACATAGGCACTGGCGTAAAGTTCACAAAACCCCCGACGGCTGTCGAACAGAAAGCTATCGACCGAGTTCATGTCATCCGTCTTGCCGGGTTGCAGTGTGTAGACAAACTCTTGTTGGTAGAACATGCGCTGAATATCGCGCGACAGAGCGGTTGGAGTTATGGCTTGTTTGTACATTTCTTGAGCCAGAGTTACGGTTCGTGGATTACTGTTCTCAGGCAACCGCGTATAGCGGTAGCGCCAAAAGTCATCCAATTCTTCCTGTACCGTATAGTCGAGATGAGACGTCAATTGATAGCGGATTTTCTGTCTGATCTTGCGAATCGAAGCTACGCGAAAATCGTGAAGAATGACAAAGTCTCGATCCTTTGGCACCTCGGACACCATCAAAGAGAACATCCAATTTTGAAAACTAGGTTCCATGATGATGTCATATGTAAAGGTATCGCCACTGTAGTCGATGCCGTCAACCCATACGGGCTCAGCCTGACGATAGCGATAAACGCTTTGACGAAGCAAAGATTCATTTTGGGTCCAGCTACTACCGTCAAATTCAGTTAGCACCAGACCACGCCAATACAGGTCCTTAAATTGCGGTGGCCTACCCTCAAAGGTCGCTTTAAATACCAGTTCGTCCGACTCCGTTAACGACGCCAGACTACCCGGCGTCATTTTATCGCTGACACCAGTTATCGCCTGATCACCAGGTAATGGTACAGTCCAGAGCGGTGAAATACGCGGGAACAGCACGAACAAAATCAGCATCAATGGCACCGCTTGCGCTAACAGTATCACCGCCGATTTAAAGGCCTTGATCGGCTTCAAATGTGATCGCGTCTGGTGGAGGCCAATCAGTGCTGTGGTCACCATAGTCACGCAACCAAACATGTAGACAGCATAAGGAATCGATTGCTCAAACAAAAACTCGGTAATACAGACGAAATATGCGAGTAAAATCACCATATAAGCATCGCGCTTGTGATGCATTTCAATTAATTTCAATGCAAACGCGACCATCAGCAAAGAGACGGCAGGCTCTACCCCATAGATTTGATCATAGGCTAAAGGGACTGCCGCGAACCCTGAAACCACTAGCAGAGTCTTCACTAGCCGACCAGGAAAAGACCAGCGCCCTTGAAATACCATCACACGCCAGACCATACAGGCCAAACAGACACCAATCACCCATATTGGCAGGCGAACCACATGAGGCGCTATCACTGCGACTTGGGCCGCTAGCATCCAAGCCAAACTGTTTCTCGGTATTTGGTAGATCGCTGCGCTCATAAAGGCAACTCAAACATCGCAAGCGTGTTGAGAATTCGTATCCGATGTTCCGGGCCACGCGCGGGCTGAATTTCAATACCAGGTAGGCGAAGCCCATAATCATCCGTCGTTTTCGACACCTGGATGACCCACGAGGTTAGCCGGCTTAATCGATCTTCACGATCCAGGCCCGACAAGTTATCCCACTCCAACCAGATTCGCCGATCTACATGGGCGGCAAACTCCTTGATGTTTAAGTCGCCTGTCCTGGCATAGGTTTTCCACGCAATCTGTTTAATCGAGTCACCGTGCTGGTAGCTCCGCAACCCATAAAAATCATCCACACCATTTCGCTGCTGTATCTCACCTTCATTAGCCGAGCTTGACGCTAATGGAATCTTGCCCGCGAAAATAGGGCGAGGATAAGTCACTGTACTCAGGTCTAAATCAACCCAGGACCAGGCTCTAAACAACCCGACAGGATAGTAAGTTTGGACCAACAGCCTGCCCGGGTTAAAACGACCACGTTGTTGCGTCGGCACATAGATTTTTATTCTACAACTCGCAGCTTCTAACAAGTCTGCTCCCTGCATCATATCGGGTTGCCAGCCGACGTTAAGCGCTTCAAAAGTCCGATTACCCGCGCGACTCAATGTGACGACAAACTCAGCATCTTCTCCGGCAAACACAGAAGTGCCATGACCGCCTTGTAGGCTAAGACCTGACAAATTCCTAAAGGTGTGGAGAATGCTCACCATAAACAGGCTAACGAGCAAAAAAGCGAGTGCAAAAATCAAACTATTCTGATAGTTGATACCTGCCAGCAGCATGAACAGAATCAAAACAACGAAGTAAAAACCGTGCCGGGTAGGCAAAATGAAAATATTCTTTTGGTTAAGCGTAACCGTATTGGCAGGCGGTACACGTTTATCCAACCAGCTCTGGAACCTTGCAGAGCGCCAGAACCGACTATCAGGTGAAGTCTCATTCACGGCCATCGGGTCTTATCCAATAACGTCCACTTGGTTCAGTAGTCGTTGCGCTAAGGCACCGCCTCCATGGCCAGAAAAATCAGCGGTTTCTCTGAGTCTATGTTCGACGATCGGCCCGAGCACAGCTTGAACATCTTCTGGAACGACATGGCTACGCCGATCAATGTAAGCCCAGGTTTTTGCGCAGCCTAATAGTGCAAGCCCCCCTCTGGGTGACAACCCATAGGCAAATTCCTTGGCGTCACGGGTGTATTGAACGAGCCGTTGCACATAGTCCAATAGCGCTTCGCTTACTTTCACCTGGCGACACTGGTCTTGAATTTCTGCCAATTGCTGAGCGTTTAAGCTGGCGCCCAATCGCGCCAGCACATCGCGGCGATTCTCACCTTTCATCAGTATCCGCTCCGCAGCCGGATCCGGATACCCAAGTTCGATCTTCATCAAGAAGCGATCCAACTGGGATTCTGGTAGCGGAAAAGTGCCCGCTTGCGTATCAGGATTTTGTGTCGCTATCACAAAAAATGGTGAGGGTAGCGGGCGAGACTCTCCTTCAATCGTAACTTGCCCCTCCTCCATTGCTTCAAGCAGGGCGCTTTGGCTCTTGGGTGTTGCGCGGTTTATTTCGTCCGCAAGAATAACCTGACTAAATACCGGCCCCGGATGAAAACTAAACTGTTGGTTTTGCTTGTCAAAAATTGACACCCCTAGAATGTCAGCCGGTAGCAGGTCACTTGTGAATTGAATCCGATTGAAACTGAGACCAAGTACCCTTGCCAGCGCATGCGCGAGGGTTGTTTTACCCATACCAGGCAAGTCTTCTATCAATAGGTGTCCACCTGAAAACAAGCAAGTGAGTGCGAGACGAATTTGTTCGTCTTTTCCCAACAGGATCGTGCCTACCTGACCAATGGTTCGGTCAATTAAATCGTGCATCGTGCAACCGTTAGATATTGAGTGAGTTGAATACAGTTATGCCTGATTGTGTAGTTCGATAACTTCTGAGTCCATCTGACGACCCCGTTGTACTTTTGCATCGTCATTTCGTTTCGACTGCAAACGATTCAAGTATTCGTCATCAACAGTACCGGCAACATACTTTCCATCGAATACGCTGCAATCAAAGTGAGCGATCTTTTTATTAATGCCCATCGCACACTCTTTGAGATCTTCCAGGTCCTGATAAACGAGCCAATCCACACCAATATAATCGGCAATTTCTTGCTCTGTATTGCCATGCGCAACAAACTCATTCGCAGCCGGCATATCGATACCATAGACATTGGGGTACCGAACGGGCGGCGCTGCTGATGCAAGATAGACTTTTTTTGCACCGGCATCTCGAGCCATCTGAACAATCTGCCGGGATGTCGTTCCACGGACGATAGAATCATCTACCAGTAAGACGTTCTTTCCTTTGAACTCTAGTTCGACAGTACTGAGCTTTTGGCGGACGGATTTCAATCGCTGCTGTTGATCGGGCATGATGAATGTTCGACCGATATATCTATTTTTCACCAGACCCTCTCGATATTTCACACCAAGCCTATGTGCCATTGGCAGCGCCGCTGTGCAGCTGGTATCGGGTATTGGAATGACCACATCAATGTCATGATCTGGCATCAGTCGCAAAATTTTATCGGCAAGTTTTTCGCCCATCTTTAATCTGGCCTTGTAGACTGATATCTCATCAATGATCGAATCCGGCCGAGCCAGGTACACATGTTCGAATATACAGGGCGAATAGTCAGTCTTGTCGCAACACTGCTTTTTATGTAAATCGCCATTGGTTTGGATGTAAACCGCTTCGCCTGGCTGAATATCAGCAATCACATCAAATCCTGCAACAGTGAGCGCGACGCTTTCTGAGGCAATCATATATTCAGTGCCATTTGGTGTTAGACGCTTTCCATAACATATCGGGCGAATGCCGTGGGGATCTCGGAAACCGACAATACCATGCCCGACAATCATCATGACCACCGCATAGGCGCCTACGGCGCGCTCATGGACTCGCCGAACTGATTCAAAGATCTGCTCTGGTGAGGGCTGCATACCAGCGAGACTCTGCAATTCGTGAGCAAATACGTTGAGTAAGACCTCTGAATCTGAGGATGTATTGATGTGCCGACGATCGGACCTGAACAGATCCTCATTCAGAGCCTCTTCATTTGTAAGATTGCCGTTATGGGCAATACATATACCGAAAGGACTGTTGACGTACATGGGTTGCGCTTCTGCGGAACTGGCGCTACCCGCTGTGGGGTATCTGACGTGGCCAATACCCATCATGCCCGTGAGACGATTCATATGCCCCTGATGAAACACATCACGAACCAGACCATTGCTTTTACGCAAATTAACCCGGTCACCTTCACAGGTCACGATACCTGCTGCATCCTGCCCGCGGTGCTGGAGGATCGTTAAAGCGTCATAAAGGTCATACCCTACCTGACCTCGTCCCACCATACCTACGATGCCACACATAACTAGATTCCCCATCTGAAAAAGGTAGACTTCATTTTAGCTCTCAATTTTAGCTAGTGGTTTCAAAACCGGCACTGCCTTGCTGAAATAATCGATTCGCGCCATCAAGACCAAATGCCTGCAACCAGTCTCCAATCGCCACAAACTCTGGTATTAGTAATGATTCCTGCCACCAAAGACTCTCTGATATGCCCAATCGGGCAAAAACAGCGGTGACAACCACCAAAATCAATACACCTCTGGCGAAACCAAACCCCATCCCTAGCACTCGATCCAGACCACCCAGCCCGGCCATTCGAATCACCTGCACAACAGCAGAGTTGACCAACCCACCAAGGATAAGCGTGACGATGAAAAGCCCGGCATAGGCTGTGACATAACGAATAGCAGGTGTTTCAATCCAATTGACCAGTAAGGTGGAAGCTTCGCCACCAAACAGTCGAGAAATAATCATGGCGGCAATCAGCGTGACCAGAGAAAGTGCTTCTTTGACAAAGCCGCGCTTAACGCTCACCAGGGTGGAGAAGCCAACGATTGCCAACATGATCCAATCAACGACTCCGAGTGTCACGCCCTGCCTCCAGAGAATTTAGAATCATTAGCCACCCAGCTGGTATCTATCGTCTTCGATTCTGTAACGAACCACTTGCCCGGAAAGTTCTAATTCGGCTTCGATCTGAATTTGAGCCTTGAGCAGTTTTTCTTTATTGACCATCGGGCCGACATAGACACGAAAGAGTTTATCATCGGCCTCACTACTCAAAATGTAGCTTCGATAACCTTTATCTCGAAGCGTCTGACGAAGTCTGGTGGCATTAGATTCTTCGCGGAAACTGCCAAGCTGAAAACTCCAACTGATTGGCAGTCCATTTTCATTCAATGAAAAGTTTGCGCTATCTTGCACGAGGACGGCAGTGTCTTCCTCCATGACCGGCAGCTTAGCTTTGCTAGCCTCAGCCATTTCAAGCATTTTTTGACTGGTTTCTTCAACCGTCAGGCTATTGATTTCAATTTCAGGGGGTTGGGGAATCGCGGATTCAACTCTCGCTCGATCCTCGGAAGAACCATCGAGCAACATAGGCAGGATAATGATCGCCACGGTTGTCATTACCACGGCCCCAATGACTCGTTGTTTAAGCCTTGTATCCACGCTCGACAGAATTCACTTTTGAATGAGGGGTTACTCTCAATGTTGGGCTCCTAAGTTAATCAGGAATCCAGATAATCCAATACCGCGGCAACCGTCAAAAACGAGCCGAAAACCAGCACTGTACCTTCAGGACCCGAGCAACTTTTTGCCGCATCGATCGCTAAAGCCACTTTATCATAAGTCTTGCCGCTTAACCCACAAGAGTCTGACAAAACCGCCTGAAGGTAATCCGCGGACGCGCCACGCTCCCCGGGCAAATCAATAAAATGCCAGCCACCAATTATCGGGGACAGGTGTTGAAAAACCCCGGCAATATCCTTGTCCTGATATAGCCCGACTACAGCTTGAAGACTTTCATAGCCTTCTCGCTCTAGCTTATTCAGCAAGTAGCCAGCTGCATCGGGATTATGCGCGACATCCAAAATCAAACCCGGTGATCCAGGAACTTTTTGAAAGCGGCCTGATAGTTGACCACTCTCGAGCGCGCTCGTCACAATTTTTTGATCCAGCGGGTATCCTGCCGCCAGAAAGGCAACGGTGGCTGCAATCGCACTCGGCAAAGGTAATCGGGTTTCCGGTAGGTGAAATGTCTGACCATCGATGACTAGTTGATCACCGACCAACTGAAAATCTTGCTGAATCACCTTAGCAACAGCGCCCTGTCTGTCAGCTTCATTGATGAGGCTATAAGGTGGTTCGGGATCAACGATCACCACGGGTACATTTCGCCGCATGACCCCCGCCTTCTCAACGGCTATGGCTTCACGGCTGTCACCCAACCAATTCTGATGATCTAGAGCGATACGAGTGATAACCGAGACATCTGGTTGGACGATATTCATTGCGTCAAGTCGCCCGCCAAGTCCAACTTCCAGAATGGCAACATCGACCTTACATTGCTTAAAAATCAACATGGCTGCGAGTGCGCCAAACTCAAAATAACTCAGCGATATAGCGCCACGCGCTTGATCAATCTCGGCAAATGCAGCACTGATCGTATCGTCAGAAACTGGCCGACCATTGACAACGATTTGTTCATTGTAGGCAGAAATATAAGGAGAAGTAGCTTTGCCATAGGACACATTAAGGGCCTGGCAATAACTCGCCAGGTATTCACAAGTTGAACCTTTGCCATTAGTACCCGCCACGATGAACACTTTTGCAGCAGGCTTCAGGAGGTCGAGTATTCTCCCAACTTCACCAACGCGTTCAAGACCCAGATCCCATTTAACGGGATGGAGTTTCTGAATTTTCTCAAGCCAGGCGGCAAGTTTCATTAGTAATTGATAGCATCCATTTGTTGGCGCATGTCGACCAATAATTCGGCGACTAAGGGTGCAATCTTACTCGGAGATTGCGCGTGAACCTGAAAGATATCGACGATCGCGGTACCCACAACCGATCCATCAGCAAATGCCGCGACTCGAGCCGCAGAAGCGCCGTCCTTAATCCCAAACCCAACGACCATAGGCACATCAGTAAAGGCCTTCAGATGCTTTACCCGAGCCTCGACCTGACCAAAGTTTATCGTACTGGCTCCCGTCGTGCCCTTTAGAGAAACGTAGTAGATAAAACCCCTTGCTGCAGAACAAATGAATTGAGCACGCTTATCTGTTGTGGTTGGTGACAACAGGTAAATCGCATCCAGTCCATGGGCAGAGAGCTCAACGTTCAGAGCAGCGCCTTCCTCAGGGGGAAGATTAACGATGAGCGTACCATCTACGCCCGCATCCGCGGCGATGCTCGCAAACGTGTTGTATCCCATGGCGTCAATCGGGTTTACATAGCCCATCAGGATAACCGGTGTTTGGTTATTTTTTTCGCGGAAACGCGCCACCAAATTAACCGTGTCTCGTAACGAAACACTATTTTTCAGAGCTCGTTCATGGCCCAATTGGATACTGGGTCCTTCCGCCTCGGGATCGGTAAAAGGCACACCCAATTCAATAAGATCAGCGCCGGCTGCCACCATCTTATGCATAACTTCCAAAGAAGTATCCAAGTCAGGATCACCTGCGACGATATAAGGAATTAGTAACTTACGATTCTCTGCCCGTTGACGGACAAAAGTATCTGCAATACGACCCACTGTAACTCCTTAACTGATTCTTTAGCTGATTTCTTAACTGATAGAAATGCCGTCAATATTGGCCAGGGTAGGAATGTCCTTATCTCCTCGACCAGAAAGGTTCACCACGACGATATCGTCAGGTGACATATCCTTCGCTAGCTTCTTCGCATAGGCGATCGCATGGGCGGACTCAAGCGCCGGAAGAATACCTTCCAGCAAATTCAGCTCACGAAACGCAGCCAGCGCTTCTTGATCCGTAACGGATACATATTCTGCTCGCTTGACATCTTTTAACCACGAATGTTCTGGCCCGACACCAGGGTAATCGAGACCCGCTGAAATCGAATGCGTATCTAGAATTTGGCCATTATCATCCTGCATCAAGTAGGTTCGGGTGCCGTGCAAGACCCCTACTTTGCCGCTACTGAGCGGTGCCGCATGCTGGCCAGTTTCTATCCCCTTGCCAGCAGGTTCTACACCCAACAGTCTCACTGATTCATCATTCAAGAACGGGTGAAAGATACCCATCGCATTGGAACCACCACCGACGCAGGCGACAATGGCATTCGGTAATTGGCCATATTGTCGCTGACACTGGACACGCGTTTCTTTTCCAATGACGGACTGAAAATCGCGCACCAACATTGGGTAGGGATGAGGACCTGCAACAGTACCGATGATGTAATAAGTGTCGTCTACGTTGGCTACCCAGTCCCGCATCGCTTCACTTAAAGCGTCTTTTAGTGTTTTTGATCCACTATCTACCGGCACGACTTCAGCGCCGAGCAGCTTCATTCGATAAACGTTCAGGCTTTGTCGAGCGATATCCTCACTACCCATGTAGACGCAGCATTTCAAGCCGAATCTTGCTGCCACGGTTGCAGAAGCAACACCATGCTGACCCGCTCCTGTTTCTGCAATCACACGCGGCTTACCCATATGTTTTGCAAGTAGTGCTTGACCAATACAGTTGTTAATTTTGTGCGCACCTGTATGATTTAGGTCCTCGCGTTTGAGGAGTATTTTTGCCCCCCCAACCTGTTCCGTTAGTCGTTCTGCAAAATATAACGGCGAGGGTCGACCGACATAGTTCGCAAGATCCTGCTCATACTGCTTTATGAAAACAGGATCATCCTTCAGTATATTATATTGTTCCGTCAGTTCATCCAGAGCAGCAACCAACACTTCCGACACAAACCTGCCACCATAGATGCCAAACTGGCCATTGCTGTCGGGTAGTTCTCCCACCTGCGTATTGTCTCCTCGTGCCAGGTTGCTCATGTCGTGCTCCGATCCGCGGCTGCAACCGCATTAAAAAAATTTGTCATCTTATCTACATCCTTTCTACCGGGCGACGCCTCAACCCCACTACTCACATCAACCGCAAACGGCTTAAATCTAACGATGGCAGCAGCGACATTTTCTGCCTTCAAGCCACCAGCTAGAATACTGCTCTCGGGCAACGCTTCTAATAATTCCCAGCCGATCTGCTGCCCGGTCCCGCCATAGAGACCTTCGACGTGTGCATCAAACAAGAAACCGTCAGCATCTGGAAAATCATCCACTTTCGCGAAGTCATCGATGCTACTGATACGCAACACCTTGATAAATGGCTTGCCGAACTGTCGACAGAATTTATTTTCTTCGTCACCATGAAATTGCAAAACATCAAACGGTAACTCGGAACAAATCTCGGCAACAACGTCTGCAGCTTCATTAACGAATAAGCCGATCGCACTAACAAAAGGCGGCAAGGCCTCCACCATCAAGCGGGCTGCTTCTACTTTGACGAATCGCGGACTGGCTTCGAACATATTGAACCCAATCGCGTCGGCACCTAGCGTCACAGCGAGTTTAAGATCATCCGGATCGGTAATACCGCAGATTTTGACTCTGGTGCGCATCAAGAAAGCTGAACCTGTTGTCGCCGTAAAAGGAGCGGGAGTTTAGCAGAATCCGGAACCGCAGACAGTACCTGAGTAGTTTTAAAGCAGACCTTCCATAAAGTGCGGTAAGGCCGGCCCAGTGGGAATCTCCGGCTCGCCGGGGTAAATCACATCAACCAGGTACAGTCCATGGGGAGGCGCCGTCACACTACCCTTTGTTCGATCAGACAGAGCCAACAACTCTGCAATCCAGCTAGTAGGATATGCGCCAGCACCGATATCAAGCAGCACGCCTGCGATGTTCCTCACCATGTGGTGTAAAAATGCATTGGCCTCAATATCAATCACAATCAAGGCACCCTTGCGCGTCACTTTCAGGTGATGAATATTTCGCATTGCAGTATTCGATTGACAACTCGAGGCTCGAAAACTGGTGAAGTCGTTCTCTCCCAGCAACGCTTGCCCCGCTTCATGCATTGCCGCAGCATCGAGGCTTCTTGGGTCTCGGGTATACATCCCGGGCAGTAAAGCTGAACGTATCGAGCTTGTGTAAATCACATAGCAGTAACGGCGTGCCACAGCAGAATGTCGGGCATTAAAATCACTGGGGACTGGCCGTGCCCAAACAACAGAAACATCATCTGGCAAATGGGCATTGGTACCCATAACCCAGGCCTTTTCAGACCTCAACCTGGTGGTATGTAGATGAACAACCTGTTTGGTCGCATGAACACCAGTATCCGTACGTCCGGCACAGGTGACTTGCATAGGCTCGTCTGCAACAACACTGAGTGCTGCTTGAAGAGCTAGTTGAACTGTCGGGGTCGTTTCGCCCTGGTGTTGCCACCCGTGGTAGCGGGTACCTTGATAGGCTATACCAAGCGCGAAGGTATTAGTGTTTGCGATCAAACCAATTAGTCGATTTTTTCCAGTAACTGGTTTGCTTCCTGCTTCTCCTGATCAGAACCATCTTTCAGGACTTCTTGAAGCAAGCTCTTCGCGCCTTCGCTGTTGCCCATGTCAATGTAGGCCCGAGCCAAATCCAGTTTATTGTCATCTTCATCATCAAGATCAAAATCGAGACCATCTTCGTCATCTAGATTCAGCGAAAACTCATCATCATCTAGGTCTAGAGAAATTTCTCCTTCATCTTCCAAATCAAGAGTAATTTCATCTTCATCATCAAGATCCAGACCAGCGGATTCAAGATCAATCTCCACATCATCATCATCGAGATCTAAATCTAGGGTAATTTCATCTTCATCATCGCTAACCGCCTCACCTAAACTCAACGCAGCGGATGCAAGATCCTTCTCTAAATCAAAATCATCTTCCTCGGCAACACTACTCAGATCAAGGATGTCATCATCGTCGTCATCAAGATCAAGGCTAATGGCACCATCGCTATCCAAGTCGAGGCTGATTTCGTCATCGTCATCCAAATCAAGATCAAGCTCTCCATCGAGATCTAACTTAATCTCATCGTCATCAGCGCCTTCAAGACTAATCTCAGTTTCACTCTGTTCCAGCTTAACCGCACCATCTGCACCATCTGGCTCGAGTTCAAGGTCGAGTTCAAGGTCGAGTTCAAGGTCGAGTTCAAGGTCGTCGTCCGCTTCAAGAGATAGATCTAATTCTTCGTCATCAAGATCTAACTCAGTGCCAAGCGCCAGGTCATCGTCCTCAGTCTCCGAGTCAAGGTCATCAAGATCAAACGACAGTTCATCGTCATTATCTATTGACCCTTCAAGCGCCTCGATCGGCTCCATGTTAATTACCGTGGCATCCATCGCGACCGCAGCATCCTCTGCAGCTCCGGGTATCTTCTTTTGTAATTCAGTTGCAGCATCAATAGCAACGTCGTCATCCAGCAATCTCAACTGCTCAAGTTGCAGATTGAACGCGACGCTGTCTTCCGTTTGGACATAAACCTCAAGCAATTTTAGTTGAATGTCAGCACGGTCAGGTTCTGCTTGGATCGCATTCTGTAAGAACGTGATCGCCTGAGGGAATCGACCATAAGCAATATAAATTTCAACTTCGCCGATGACATCGCTGGTTTCAGGAGAGAGGTCTTCTTCCTCTTCATCTATTGCAGGCGCTTCATCTAGCTCAGCCGCTGCCTCTTCCTCCGCTTCATCCACAGATTCTTCAAACGCATCTTCGAATTCATCATCGATGGCGCTCGCCTGTTGCCGTCGACGCATCAATATCATACCGCCGGCAACCGCAACGACCAGTAATATCCCAAGAATTGCCAACACCAGCGGGTTGCTAAACAATGAGCCCGACTGAGCCGCAGGTGCAGGTTGGGCAGCGGCTGGCTGATTGGAGGATACTTGCATTTTCTGTACTTCAGCTGTCAACGCAGCGAGCTGATCATCTTTCAGGGTAAGAATTTCATTTAACGTATCAAGCTGCCCCTGCAGATCTTCAACCTTTACGTTCATTTCACTGTTCGCCCGACGTGCGCGATCTAGGTCTTCTTCTGCAACAGCCAACTCATTTTCGAGCTCCTGAACAATTTCTGACCCACCAGTTCCTGAACGATCACCAGCGCTCTCATTCGACGCCAATAATTTCAACTCTCCACTGGCTCGGTCTGCGCCAGTACTACTGCTGCCCGGCTGACGACGAGTGGCATCTAATTGGGCCAGACTACCGTCTTTATAGTCATCAAATTCCTGGTTTTGGACGCGAACTTCCTGAACGGCTGAAGCGACTGTTTCGGCTCGAATCTCCCGCACATCCGGAATTCGAAGTACGTAACCCGCTTTCAGCAGATTAATATTGTTGTTAATGAACGCTTCTGGGTTGGCTCGTTGCAAAGCCAGCATTGTTTGTTGAACTGACACCGAGTCACTTGGGCGAACCCGCAGTGCGATTTTCCATAAGGTATCACCCTGACCCGTCATCCCATATTCCGTACCCGATACGTCACCGCTGCGATCCGCACGACTACTAGTCTCTGGCTGTGATTGTGCTTGAGGCTGAGGCTGACGTTCAGTAGATGCTATGGGTTGGCTAGCGACGCCAGCCGTCGGTTGTACAACGGCTGCACGGCTAGTGGTTTGGCTAGGCTGAACTGACTCTATGCTTCTATCACCGAATACAGGTGGATCCAGCAGAACGGTATATTCACGCAGGATTCGTCCCGTAGGCCACAGAACTTCCACAATAAAATTCAAAAAGGGTTCGATAATAGGTTTGTTGCTCGTCACGAAAATGATCATTTCACCATTTTCGTTCGGCGCGACCTTAAATCGGAGGTCCGTCAGTAGATAGTTTCGATCGACCCCGACTCGGTCGAAGTCCTCTTGGGAGCCCAGGTTCGGCAGGATCTCATCGACTTCTAGTCCACGAACATTCGTCAGCTTAATTTCTGCGCTGAACTGCTGATTAAGTGACGAATTGAGTTCCAGCTCCCCTAGCCCGAGGCCATAAGCAGGAGATGCCAAGCATCCCAGCATAACTGCTACAAGCAGCAGGACTTTTCGAATCATTATTATATCTCTCCCCAGCCCCATCGGCAGAGTTGCATTTCTACAGCAAGGCCCGCTGATCAATTTTGTGACGGCGAGCAAACCTAGAAACGTTCTCTAGTTGTTGCTTTAAGTATCGCTTATTACAGATGTTTTATCAAAACTTCTGCGATTTGTATACTGTTTAACGCAGCACCCTTGCGGACGTTGTCAGAGACAACCCACAGACTGATCCCATTGGGGTGAGAGATATCCTTGCGAATCCGGCCGACAAAAACAGGGTCGCTCCCCGATGCATCTGTCACTGGCGTCGGGTATCCACCGGCAACCTGCTCGTCAATAACGGTTACGCCTGGTGCATTTTCCAGTAAATCTCGCACATTTTCTGCGCTGATCGGCGAACCAGTCTCGATATTGATAGACTCAGAGTGGCCATAAAAAACAGGAATACGAACACAGGTAGCGCTAATGGTAATCTCTTCATCAACAAAGATCTTGCGGGTTTCCCACACCATTTTCATTTCTTCATTGGTATAACCGTTACCTTCGAAATCACCAATATGCGGGATCGCGTTGAAGCTAATCTGCTTAGAAAAGAGGTCAGATTCAAAAGGCTGGGCATTTAGCAGTTTGGCTGTTTGGGTCGCCAGCTCTTCAACGCCCTTCTTGCCCGCCCCGGAAACCGCCTGATAGGTCGACACATTGATTCGCTTTATGCCGACAGCGTCATAAATTGGTTTCAGAGCCACGAGCATCTGAATCGTTGAACAATTCGGGTTCGCAATGATATTCGTGCCCTTATAATCTGCAATTTTCTCAGGATTAACCTCAGGTACTACCAGTGGAATCTTGTCATCACGTCGAAAATAGGACGTATTATCGATGACAACACAACCGGCAGCTGCAGCAATCGGTGCGTACTGGGCGGAGATATCGCCCCCAGCGGAAAAGAGCCCAATGTGCGTGGTTGAGAAGTCAAAGGTTGCGAGGTCCTGAACAGGAACGCTTTTACCTCGAAATTGCAGACGTTTGCCTGCAGAATTAGCACTTGCTAAGAGCGCCAGCTCTCCGACAGGAAAATCCCGCTCCTCCAGGATCTCCAGCATGGCTTCTCCGACAGCACCGGTCGCGCCCACTATTGCTACGTTTACTTTTTCCAAGGGTTACACCACTTTTTTGATTGATAGGGGTAATGTTAAGATCACCAGCTGGATAACTCAAATTCATATTATTCATCAAATTGATGAATCATCGGAATGACTCAATGATAGACATCGACGGTATTAAAGCGTTTGTCACCGTTGCAGACGCTCGTTCATTTTCGATCGCTGCAAACCATTTGCACCTAACACAGCCCGCCGTTAGCAAAAGAATTGCGTTGCTCGAAAGTCAAATGGGCGTCCGCTTATTCGATCGCATCGGGCGGACCGTCAACCTCACCGAAGCCGGTCGAGCGCTAGAACCTCGCGCTCGTGACATTCTGATGAACATTGAAGATACCCAACGAGAAATTAGCAACCTTGCTGGTAACATTGGTGGGCAGCTATCTTTGGCCACAAGCCACCACATTGGACTATGGCGCTTACCCAAAGTGCTGAAGAAATTCTCGCAGCGCCATCCAGACGTATCGCTCGATTTACATTTCATGGATTCGGAGGTCGCGCACGAACAAATTGTACAGGGTAACTTGGAGCTTGGCGTCATCACTTTAGCACCCAAGAGCCATGAAAGACTCACCGCTATTCCTGTCTGGCGAGATCAACTGGTGTTTATGTGCGCCGCAGATCACCCTCTCGCTAGCCAGGAGAAGTTTTACATTGAACAACTCCCAGACTACCCGGCGATTCTACCCGACATGAGCACCTTTACTGGCAGGATTGTCAAAACACTCTTCGAAGAACGCGGTCTGGCACTTAACGTCAGTATGTCCACAAACTACCTTGAGACGATCAAGATGCTAGTTTCGGTTGGATTGGGTTGGAGCGTGCTGCCTATTTCGATGATGGATCCCAGCCTAAGAGTGATTAACGTGCCCAACGTCACCATAGAACGTCAGCTCGGCGCCATTCATCACGTCCAACGCACACTATCGAATGCCGGCAAAGCTTTTCTCGATTGCCTAGCGGAAGATTCAGTACTTAAAAACGAATAACGGCTAAAGGTCCGGCCCGACATTACCCACATCAAAGTTCTGGCCGCGGTTACGGAGTAAATGATCCATCAAAGTAATCGCGAGCATCGCTTCAGCAATGGGCGTTGCTCTAACGCCGACACAGGGATCATGTCGTCCCTTGGTGACAATCTCTGCAGGCTCACCAGAAACGTTGACCGTTTGGCCTGGCTGAGTGATGCTTGAGGTCGGTTTTAAGGCCATCCGGGCAACAATGTCCTGCCCTGTAGATATGCCACCAAGAATGCCACCCGCATTATTCGATGCAAACCCGTTTTGCGACATCTCGTCCCGATGTTCGCTACCCCTTTGTCCGATAACATCAAAACCAGCGCCTATTTCAACGCCCTTTACGGCGTTGATACTCATCAAACCGTGAGCGATTTCAGCATCGAGCTTGTCAAACACTGGCTCGCCCAGTCCGGCTCGAACGCCCTTCGCCACAACCGTAATTTCCGCGCCGATTGAATCACCGTCCCGCCGTAATTGATCGATGAAAGCTTCCATCAAGTGCACCTTGCTTTTATCGGGACAGAAGAAAGGATTACGACCGATCTCTTCAAAGTCCAACTGCTCTACTTTGATATCGCCCATCCGCGACAGATAACCAATAATTTCAATCCCTTGTTGGCTCAAGTATTTCTTGGCAATGGCGCCAGCAGCGACACGCATAGCAGTCTCGCGCGCTGACGCTCGACCACCGCCTCGATGATCTCTTGTACCGTATTTCTTTAGATAGGTGTAGTCCGCATGGGAAGGACGAAACAAGTCTTTGATGTCAGAATAGTCTTTAGATTTCTGATTCTCGTTTTCGATCAATAATCCAATTGAGGTACCCGTTGTGTGTCCCTCAAAAACGCCAGACAAGATCTTAACCTGGTCGCCTTCTTTTCTCTGCGTGGCATACTTAGATGTGCCAGGTTTGCGTCGATCCAGGTCTATCTGAATATCAGCCTCAGTCAATTCAATCCCAGGTGGGCAGCCGTCCACGATACATCCAAGCGCGACGCCGTGGCTTTCACCGAAAGTTGTGACTCTAAACTGCTCGCCTGTAGAGCTACCGGGCATACTGCTTCTCCGCGATAAAGATGCACATTATAGCCACTAAAGACCAGCGCCGCGCGCCAAAATAAATTTTTGACCCAGCGCCAACGATGACTTAGGGTACTTGCTCTATTTCGAACCGAACCCCAGCATGGAAGATGCATACAGAAAGATTATCGAAGCCGTTGGTGAAGACCCCAACCGAGAAGGATTGCGGGATACACCCCATCGTGCCGCCAGGGCGATGGCATTTTTAACCCATGGTTATCACCAATCATTGGATGATGTGGTCAACAACGCGCTATTCGATTCTGATACAAACGAAATGGTCGTCGTGCAAAACATTGAGCTCTATTCTATGTGCGAGCACCATATGTTGCCTTTCATAGGCAAAGTCCATGTAGCCTATTTACCCACGGGTAAAGTGCTTGGCCTGTCAAAAATTGCGCGAATTGTCGACATGTTCGCCCGTCGACTGCAGATTCAGGAGAATCTCAGCAAGGAAATCGCAGAGGCCATCCAGTCGGTAACTAACGCCGCCGGCGTCAGTGTCATCATCGAGGCAAAACACATGTGCATGATGATGCGTGGGGTGGAAAAACAGAATTCAGTCATGCGTACATCGGTGATGCTCGGCGAGTTTCGAGACAGTCCTGCGACCCGTATGGAGTTTATGTCGTTGCTCAACCTTCCGCTCTAGACCAGTCAAGCCAATTTATTGCAAGACAACTAGCTCTAGTCGCTGTTGACCAGAGCGATCAATGGGCGCGATTGGACCCGCACCGATCGCGATAAGCTTGTCAGTATCAGTACCGATTTCTTCGAGCGCGGCTTTAACGCGAAGGGCTCTTTCCTTGCTTCTCACCTGAGCCGCTTCTAAGGTCTCATTGGGCTGCAATCGATTGTGAGCAACCAGCGCCAATCTTTGCCAGTCACCGTTATTCACGACATCACGAAGGGCAGTTAGAACAGTCTCATCAGTCTCAGCCCGAATGACAAAGCGACTTTGTAACCGCAATGCGGAAGCTATCAGACGACTATCTAAGATTAGACTAACGCTTACATCGCTAATCAACTCTACGCGAGCATAGCGTTTGCCAGTGGCTCGTTGGGCCAGGTAAATGATCACATAGTCACCTTTATCCCCATTGAGCTTGCCGAAAATATAGTGCTGATCTTCCGTTGGTCCATAAAGAATCGATTCTTTGAATACGTAATTCGCCCAATAGCTACTCGGACCGCAATCGCGACCGATACACTCGAACAAGATCTGCCCCCGGGATTTAAGTTGGTCTTGAAAAAACCCACTGACAACTTCGGTCTGTCGGACGTCTACGATTTCAAATGTCTCACTGGTTTTAACGCCACGAACATAATCTGAAAACTCAGGCACCACCTTGCCGCCGGTTCGCTTCACTTGACCCGTGATCAATCGATGAATGCCAACCTCATCCACTTTCGTCGAACCCACCTGTATAGACCCAGGGAATAGTTCCAGGGTCACAGCAGATGCATTTGCTGCAAAAAACAATAACAAGGCGATCAGTCTTAAATGACCCACTTTAGATCTCCACTTCGTCTTTTCCAGGAATTCATTTCAACCAACGCCACATTGGCTGTACTCATGCCGACCCGCTCACCTGAGAGATAATCAATCAACAGACTCACTAGCGGCTGGTGACTCACTAACATTATTTCAGTTTCACCACGGTGTTCGAGACAATCCACAAGTTCTTCCAAAGGTCCATCGGGTGACAGTACCTCCAGGGTTTCCTGTTTCAACGTCGACATTACCTTATACGTCTCTTTATAGACTTCCGATGCTGTTTGTTGCGCTCGAAGCAATGGACTCACCAGGAGCACTTCTGGTTTATGTCCCCTTTCGACCACCAGTCTGGCAGCAGTATGCGCCTGCTCTAACCCCCGTGCGGTTAGAGCACGGCTAGAGTCGCTATCAACCAGTGGCATTGCCTCGCTATGGCGCATGATTAATAACTTCATTTTTAGACCCCGTCTTAGACCGAAATACTATAGCGTAGGCCTGAGTCACACCGAAAGGGTTTGTTGTAGTAAAATTTTAGATAAGCTTTGTAAGCATATAAAAAAGCTACAAAATATTTACAATAAACCCCACCAAATCCAATGCACTTTCTATACTTTCAGGGCCAATAGCGTTATCTTTTACCCGCGTTTGTCCGGCGGAATCCAACTGTGTCAGAGATTATCGATAAGCTCCAACAAACCACTATGCGGACTCTAAGTCGAATGGTGCAGGAAGCTTTGGACGAAAGTTCTCATATTTTGCTTATCTCTCAGAATCAAGATGAGATTCTGATGCAATTTATCGACAACATGAACGTGGTCTACGACAAACTCACAGGCAAAATCAAAGAAGAACGCGCGATCGTCGACTTTGAAAACCTGTCCCTGGTCCAGGACGACGAATTAACAGCAATGGTTGCCGTGGAGGGTATGGTGGCCAGCGCTAGAAACCTGCACCTGCCGAGCTTCATCAGCTTCAACACAAGACTGAACTCCCTATTTACCGATGTGCGAATCAATGAATCGACAAACCCGCTCGATCCACAGCAGGTTGCGGGGTCATTTTCGCGTGCGATCGCGACTATCGGCTTATCTTCAGATCAGAACATTCAGGTCTATCGCTCTTTCAACAATTTCGTGCTTAAGCAGCTAAATCTGGTATTACGCGAATCCAACCAGCTTCTGATCGATCACGGCGTTATTCCAGACCTTCGAATGGATACCGCGAAACCTAAGCCTGCGCCCACCAGGAGCAACTCAAGAAGTGGTGCCGCTAGTGAGTACGGTGCATTTGGCACCGTTAAAGAAGAGACTTACGAGCCCAACCCAGATACCGCAGAAATGTTCTCGATGATGCAGAACTTACTGCACAGAGAATCTGCAGCGCCAGGTGTTCCACAAGGTGCACCCGGTCAGGTACCTGGCGCACCGCAGCAGTACGCCGTGCCTGTTTCTATGTTGCCGTCTGGCGGTCAGGGCAATGCCGTGATGCAAGCTTTCGAGCCCGCCCCCGGTGAGCAAGTGCAGATGGTTGATCAAGCTCAGCTAATGGATATCCTGACGAATATTCAGAAGGCCCTCGAAGAACGCAATGACGCCAAAGAATCGATCCCATCCAGCCTGGACGATGTCGAGAAGGTCAATATATCGGCCTCTCTCGATGAGATGCTGAAAGAAAACCAGACAGAGGGTGTGGTTAACGCAGTCGACCAACAGTCATCTGACATTATCAACCTCGTCACCTTACTCTACGATGCTATTTGGCAAGACCAGTCCGTCCCGATCCCTATTAAAGAGTTGATCGGCCGCACACAGATTACCATCATCAAAGTCGCGCTCTCAGATCAGACATTCTTCAATGATGAAAACCACCCTGCTCGCGAATTACTCAACGAGTTTGCAGAGGCCGGGATTGGTTGGATTGAAGTCGACAACCTGGGCGATGACCCTCTCTATAAGCAGATCGAATCGTCCGTCTCTCGAATTCAGACCAGCTATCAGGGAGATGTTTCGTTTTTTGAGGAGTTGAACAAGGAATTCAGGTCATTTCGAGCGAAAGAGGCCGCGAAAACTCGCCAGCTAGAACAGCGAATATTAAAAAACAAAGAAAGCCAAGAAAGGCTAGAAGATATTCATGAATTGGTCAGCCAGAAGATCCAGGAGCGTATCCTGGGCCGCGACCTTCATCCATTTGTGGTAGAACTCCTCGAAACACACTTCCACAAGTTTATGGTCATGTTGGTGTTGAAAGAAGGCCCCGGCAGCAATGCCTGGAAACAATCCATCAACACGATCGATGTCTTGTTATGGAGTGTCCAACCCCACGAACAGGACGGTGATCGCCAACGACTCACCACGGTCAATCCTCGCCTACTCAACAATTTGCGCAAGGCCCTAAGGATTGCTCAACTCGATGCTGCGAAAGTCGAAACGCTGATTACAGATCTTAAAGATGTGCAGGATGATAGTTTCGCGGCTCCCGAACCAGTGGTCGAAGCCAAGGCTGATTTTACCCTTGCGTTAGAAGGCGAAGCGCCACCCATTGCAAACGAAACAAATGAAGAAAAAGTAGAAGAAGTACACACCATAGAACCGCCAGCGGAGGATGTGCTAGACGAAAATCATCCGGCAGTTCATCAGGTCGACCTACTGTCTGTAGGCATGTGGGTTGAGTTCGCAGGTGACGAAGAACAAAACATTCGCTGCAAATTGGCTGCGAAGATTAATGCCATCGATAAGTTTATTTTTGTTAACCGTCAAGGCGTCAAGGTTGTGGAGAAAACCAGGATGGGTCTTGCGAAAGAACTTCGCGACGCAAGCGTACGCATCATTAGCGACGGCGCACTATTCAGTCGAGCACTTGAATCTGTAATTGGTAATTTGCGAGAAACTCAACATGAACAACAAACTGGCGGTGCCTATCAGCCTAGCGCTGAGTAGAATAGGACACCACCAATTCGCCTAGCCTCTGCTATAGGGCCTTTTAGCAAGAGGGGTTTAGCTTGATAGCTCTAGTAACAGCCTGTTCAAACGCTTAACGTAACTAGCTGGCTCATCCAACTGGCTACCCTCCGCCAACATCGACTGATCATACAAAACAAGCGTGAGCTCTCTGAACCGGTCCATATCAGGTTCTTCATTGAGTTTAATCACGAGCGGATGTTCAGGGTTAAGCTCAAATATACGCTTATTCTCTGGCACGCTTTGACCCGCTGATTCGAGGATTCGACGCATCTGCATACCCATGTCATCTTCCTTAACCACGAGACATGCTGGCGAGTCTGTAAGGCGCGTCGTCATTCTTACTTCTTCTACTCGATCGCTGACCACTTCTTTAATTCGTTCAACCAGCCCCTGGAACTCCTGTTCAATTTTTTCTTGCTGCTCCTTCTCGGGTCCTTCATCAAGGCCGCCAAGATCAAGAGCGCCTTTCGCAACATCTTGAAACTGTTTGCCGTCAAACTCCATCAAATGGCTCATCAGCCACTCGTCGATTCGATCACTTAACAGCAATACCTCTATACCCTTCTTGGCAAACACTTCCAGGTGTGGACTATTCTTCGCTGTGTGATGATTATCTGCCGCGACAAAATAAATCTTATCCTGGCCTTCTTTCATGCGACTGATATAAGCCGCTAACGACTGATCTTGAGTATCAGAACCTGTCTCGGTGGTCGCGAACCTTAGCAGCCCGGCGATCTTCTCTTTATTGGTATGATCCTCTGCTGGACCTTCTTTAAGAACCTGACCAAACTCACTCCAGAATTCTTGATATTTCTCCGCATCGTTCTTCGCGAGTTTTTCAAGGCTGTCTAAGGCACGTTTGCACAGCGCGTTGCGCATCGACTCTATAGCCGGATCGTTTTGAAGAATTTCACGAGATACATTCAAAGGCAGGTCATTGGAGTCAACCACCCCTTTAACAAATCGAAGATAGAGCGGCATAAACTGCTCAGCTTCATCCATGATAAATACACGCTGGACATAGAGCTTGACACCACGAGGTGTGTCTCGTTGCCACATATCAAACGGTGCTTTAGAGGGTATGAATATCAAACTGGTGTAGTCCAACTTGCCTTCGACACGATTGTGACTCCAGACTAGAGGATCGGAGAAGTCATGCGATATATGTTTGTAGAACTCTTTGTATTCGTCGTCTGAAACATCGGAGCGAGATCGAGTCCAAAGCGCTTGCGCGCTATTCACCGCTTGATACTCAGCCGGCTTATCATCCGCTTCATCATCAGCGGCACCCTCTTGTGTAGAGGGCATTGGCTCTTCGAGCATCATTACGGGCACGGAGATGTGATCCGCATATTTCTTTACAACACTCTTAATACGCCACGCATCCGCAAATTCAACTTCATCTGACTTCAGGTGCAGAGTTACCGACGTTCCGCGAGCCTCACGACTAATAGATTCCACTTCAAAATCAGCTTCGCCAGCAGAAACCCAGCGAACCGCTTCATCAGCAGAGACTTTTGCGGATCGCGTTTCTACGACCACCTTATCTGCGACGATAAATGATGAATAAAAGCCGACACCAAACTGGCCGATCAATTGAGCATCTTTCTGCTGATCCCCAGTGAGCGCTTCAAGAAACTGGCTGGTACCTGATTTTGCAATCGTCCCAAGGTGAGAAATAGCTTCTTCGCGATTCATTCCAACACCATTGTCCGTAAACGTGATGGTCTTGGCTTCGCTATCAATATCAATTTTAATTTTAAGTTCAGCGTCACCCTCTAATAGAGCGGCATTGGACAGGCTCTCGAAGCGCAGCTTATCGATGGCGTCCGAAGCGTTAGAAATCAACTCACGAACGAAGATTTCCTTATTGCTATACAGAGAGTGGATCATCAACTGAAGCAATTGCTTTGCTTCAGACTGAAAACCCATCGTTTCTTTTTTTGCTTCTACTGACATGGAATCTCCTACTCACCAAACGTACCTCGTTTATGGGGGCATGAGTGACGAATTCAAGGTAAAAAAAACCCCGTGATGCGAAAGCACCACAGGGTTTTGATTGAGCGCTAGTAAAAGAGCGAGATTACCAACCGGTGACTGACTTCAGAGTATTACCGATCTCAGCCAGACTCTTACAGGTAGTCACTCCCGCAGCGTTCAAGGCAGCAAACTTATCGTCTGCTGTGCCTTTACCGCCGGCGATAATGGCGCCAGCGTGGCCCATTCGCTTGCCGGGAGGTGCTGTGACGCCAGCGATATAACCGACGACTGGCTTGGTTACATATTCCTTAATGAACTCAGCCGCTTCTTCCTCAGCATTACCACCAATTTCACCCACCATAATGATGGCTTCCGTCGCAGGATCATCCTGGAACATCGCTAAAATGTCGATAAAGTTGCTACCTGGAATCGGATCACCCCCAATGCCCACACAACTGCTCTGACCAAAGCCGAGATCTGTCGTCTGTTTGACGGCTTCATAGGTCAGGGTTCCTGATCGAGAAACGATACCGACTTTGCCTGGGAGGTGAATAATGCCCGGCATAATGCCGATCTTGCATTCACCCGGCGTAATGACACCAGGACAGTTAGGTCCAATCAAACGGACATTCGTGTTATCGAGCGCAGCCTTCACCGCGAGCATATCCAGTGTTGGCAGACCTTCTGTGATACAGACAATCAGTTCGATGCCGGCCTCAGCAGCTTCCAGAATGCCGTCTTTGGCGTACGGTGCGGGAACATAAATCACGGATGCGGTTGCACCCGTTTCCTCGACGGCTTCCCGTACAGTATTAAATACGGGCAAACCCAAATGTTCCTGACCGCCCTTGCCCGGCGTAATACCGCCAACCATCTTGGTACCATAGTCAATGGCTTGTTGTGAGTGCAGTGTGCCTTGAGAGCCTGTAAAACCCTGGCAAATTACTTTGGTATCTTTCCCAATCAGGATACTCATGCCGCACCTCCTACTGCTTTCACCGCTTGTTCGACTGCATCCGTCAAACTGGTCGCGGCAATAATATCTACATCACTTTCTGACAGAGTCTTAGCACCAAGCTCTGCATTATTGCCTTCAAAGCGAACCACAACTGGCACCGTAACGCCGACTTCTTTTACAGCACCGATAATGCCTTCTGCGATAATGTCACAGCGAACGATACCGCCAAAAATATTGATCAATACGGTCTTCACGTTGGTGTCCGAAAGAATGATCTTGAAAGCTTCGCTGACCGTCTCCTTCGTTGCGCCACCCCCAACATCGAGGAAGTTAGCAGGTTGACCGCCGTGCAATTTAACGAGGTCCATAGTACCCATCGCCAATCCAGCACCGTTCACCATACAACCGATATTGCCTTCCAGTGCGACATAGTTAAGACCAAATTCAGACGCTTGGCTCTCCCGCTCATCTTCTTGACTTGGGTCGCGCATTGCCTCTAGTTTTTTCTGTCGATACAAGGCGTTGCCATCAAGCGACAGTTTGGCATCAAGGCAATGGATATCGCCCGCTTTGGTGACAACGAGCGGGTTAATCTCAAGCATCGACAAGTCGCACTCATGAAACAGCTTGGACAAGGTCACGAACACATTAGCAAACTGATTGATCTGCTTGCCAGACAAACCTAATTGAAAGGCCAGATCACGGCCTTGATAAGCCTGAGCACCCAGCGCTGGATCTATCGTCGCGCGGAGAATCTTCTCCGGCGTTTCTTCAGCCACTGTCTCGATTTCTACGCCACCTTCTGTGGATGCCATAAAGACAACGCGACGAGAGGAACGGTCGATCACGGCACCTAGATAAAGCTCAGTTTCGATATCGGTACAGTCTTCAAGATAAATTTTGCTGACTGGCTGACCCTTCTCATCGGTTTGGAAGGTCACTAGATTAGTACCGATGTGTTGTTCACAGAATGAGCGTACTTCAGCTTCTGACTTCACGAGCTTGACGCCACCCGCTTTGCCACGTCCACCGGCATGTACCTGAGTTTTAATCACCCAGATATCACCACCCAATTTCTTAGTCGCTGCAACTGCCTCATCGGCAGTATCCACGGCAATACCCTTTGAAACCGGTAGCCCGTAGTCGGCAAAGAGCTGTTTTGCCTGATATTCATGAAGGTTCATAAATCTAGAATTCCCTGATAGTTGGTTGAATTGGTTAAGATTAGTATCAAAATAGGTTGGTAGTGGTGAAGCGTTACTTTTTCTTCTTTTTGCGGTTAGCGATATGAATGGCATGACCCGATACCGCTAAAGCTGCCTCATGCAATCCTTCCGATAGCGTTGGATGGGCAAACATAGTCAGCCCTAAATCTTCTGCACTCGCACCAAACTCCATCGCGATAACCGCCTCTGCTATGAGCTCTGAGACATGGCCGCCAACCATATGTACGCCTAGAATCCGATCCGTTACCGCATCTGCAATCACTTTGATCACACCATCGGTATCGTTAGAAGCCATCGCACGACCACTGGCAGCCATAGGAAAACTGCCAACATTGTAGTCCTCACCGGCGGCTTTCAGTTCTTGCTCAGTTTTACCGACCCAGGCAACTTCTGGGTGGGTATAGATAACCGACGGGACGCAGTCATAATTTACAACAGGTTTATGTCCGGCGATTCGATCCGCAACCATAAGCCCTTCTTCCATGCCTTTATGCGCCAGCATTGGTCCCCTGACGACATCACCAACGGCATAGACGCCTGGGGCGCTAGTCACACACAAATCATTCACATAAATAAAGCCGCGCTCGTCTAAATCCACGCCGCTATCAGCCGCTAACAAATCTTTAGTGAACGGCTTGCGCCCGACTGCAACAATCAACTGATCAAATGCTTCTGTTTTTTCGCCTTCAGAGTCTGTGTAGGTTACCGTCACTTTCTTGCCCTTAACCTCGCTACCGGTGACTCTAGTCCCCAGGCGGATATCCATCCCCTGCTTTTTAAACTGCTTGGCGGTCTCTTTAGCGATCTGATGATCTGCCATAGGTAAAAATTCTTCGAGCGCTTCCAGCACCACAACTTCAGAGCCAAGCCAATTCCAAACACTGCCGAGTTCAAGCCCTATGACGCCGGCGCCTATCACGCCCAAACGTTTGGGTACTGACTGAAATTCCAATGCACCGGTGGAATCCACAACGATGCCATCCACCAACGGACAGGGCGGGATGTCGATCGGCACAGAGCCCGTTGCAATGATAATGTTCTCGGCTTCTAATTTTTCAGTCGTACCATCATGCATGACAACGTCAACCTGACGGCCGACATTCAGCTTTGCGCTACCTTCGTAGGTGGTAACCCCATTGGACTTCAACAGCCCGGCGACACCCATTGTCAAGTTCAGAACAATTTCATCTTTGCGGGCAATCATGACGGGTACGTCAATCTTTAACCCAGAAGTCTTAATACCCAGTTCCGCAAATTGCTCGTTGGCTTCAAAGAATTTATGTGACGTACTCAATAGCGCTTTTGATGGGATACAACCAACATTCAGGCAAGTCCCACCAAATGCTGGATCTCCTTGTTTGTTAATCCATTTATCAACGCAGGCCGTTTTCAAACCTTCCTGCGCTGCTCGAATAGCAGCATGGTAACCGGCTGGACCACCGCCTATAACAATGACATCAAATTTACTCATGACTCTCTCTCCAATTATATATCGAGCAGTATACGTGCGGGCTCTTCAAGGAAATCCTTAATGGTCACGAGAAAACGGACCGCTTCAGAACCATCAATCAGACGATGATCGTAGGAAAGTGCCAAATACATCATGGGTCGGATTTTGACTTCGCCATTCACGGCCATTGGGCGCTCTTGAATCTTGTGCATACCCAGAATGGCGGTTTGAGGCGGATTTAGAATTGGCGTTGATAACAACGAACCGAATACGCCACCGTTTGAAATGGTAAATGTTCCACCCGTCATTTCATCAATACTAAGTTTGTTGTCCTTAGCCTTGCTACCAAAATCCCGAATCTGAGTCTCGAGTTCAGCAAGCGTCAGACTGTCCGAATCTCTAATAATAGGCACAACGAGACCACGCGGCGAGCCGACAGCAACACCGATGTCTTGATATCCATGATAGACGACGTCGTTGCCGTCTATGGATGCATTAACCGCAGGAAAACGTTTCAGCGCTTCGATGCTCGCCCTGATAAAGAAGGACATGAAACCGAGCCGAGTCCCGTGTGCTTTTTCAAAAGCGTCTTTATACTGCGTACGCAACTCCATAATCGCCGTCATATCCACCTCGTTAAACGTGGTGAGCATGGCCGCTGTTTCTTGTGCTTCCAGCAGACGCCTTGCGATACTGGCGCGGAGTCGTGTCATGGGTACACGCCGTTCAACTCTGCCTCCGACTATGGGTGCCTGAGGCATTGAATCTGGCTCAATGGCTGCTACTACAGATTTATCTGCCACCGCCTCTTTATCAATTGCTGCAACGGTATTGAGTACGTCTTCTTTCGTGATCCGCCCGCCTTTGCCGGTACCTTCAATACGCGTCACATCGATCTTGTTTTCAACGGCAAGCTTTTTTGCCGCGGGGCTAGCGATCGTTTCACTGACGGTTTCAGGCTCGACTGGAGGTGCTTCGGCTTGCACCGCTGTTTCAGCCTGAAGTGAGGTATCAGGTGCGGTATCAGGTGCGGCACCGCCTGCGCCTTCTTTAAAGGTGGCAAGCACCTCTTCTGCAAGCACAGTGTCCCCTTCATTTTTGAGGATCTCCATTATGGTGCCATCAGCGGGCGCAGCAACTTCTAGAACGACCTTATCCGTCTCAATATCAACAAGAATCTGATCTCGCTTGACAGCCTCGCCTGCTTGCACATGCCAAGCAGCAACTTCCCCATCCGCGATCGACTCGGGGAATACGGGTGCTTTAATATCGCTCATAGTGTTTCCTTAAAATACGCTACGCATCGTGTCTAATTATTTTGGCCGTACAAAGCGGCCTTAACGAATGCTTCTAATTGTTGTATATGCAATGAGATATAACCTGCTGCAGCTGCCGCAGAAGGTTCACGCCCTGCATATTCAAGATTGAGTCCCGGGAATACAGTGCTTACCACTCGCCGCATATGATGCTGACTGCTATACCAGGCACCCTGATTCATCGGCTCTTCTTGACACCAAACAGCAGATGCCAGGTTCTTATACTGACCGACAATCTCCAGCATCTGCTCTTCCGGAAACGGGTACAGTTGTTCAATTCTCACGATTGCGACGTGATTCAATTCATCTTCTGCTCGCTTCGATTCAAGATCATAGTAAACCTTACCGGAGCAAAGAATGATGCGGGTGATGTCATCTAGTTTGGCTGTATGGTGGTCAGCAATCGCTGGCTGAAACTCACCCTCGCTCAGATCTTCCAGTGAACTAATCGCTTGTTTGTGTCGCAGCAAACTCTTCGGGGACATGATAATCAGTGGGCGACGAAGTGGGCGAATTGCTTGACGCCTCAGCAGATGGAATATCCGCGCGGGCGTTGTCGGCACGCAGACCTGAATATTATGCTCAGCACACAACTGCAAATAACGCTCAAGCCTTGCTGAACTATGTTCTGGACCAGCGCCCTCATAACCGTGAGGTAACAACATCGTTAGGCCGCACAACCGCCCCCATTTATGCTCGCCACTGGTAATGAATTGATCAATGACCACTTGCGCACCGTTCGCAAAATCACCGAACTGTGCTTCCCAGATCACGAGCGTGTCAGGGCTTGTCGTCGCATAGCCATACTCGAACGCCAACACTGCCTCTTCTGACAAAAATGAATCGTAGAGTTTGAATTTATCTTGATCTCCAATACTGCTAAGGGGAGTGTATTCAAGACCTTCTTTTTGGTCGTGCAACACAGCATGACGGTGAGAAAAGGTTCCACGGGCGACGTCTTGGCCCGTCAAGCGAATTTTGTAACCCTGATCAAGCAATGTGGCATAGGCCATAATTTCAGCATAGCCCCAATTGATTGGAGTCGCGCCGGCAGTCATTTTCTTACGATCTTCTATGATTTTGGCGACCTGCTTTTGCAGTACAAAACCTTCGGGTAAAACTTCTAACCTATGCGCAACTGCTTGAAAGTCTTTCAGAAGAAATCCAGTTTCCGCTGCTGCCGTCCATTCGTGATTTAAGAATGGTAGCCAATCGACAAACATAGACGTATCAGGTTCAGTGAGGTGGTCCCAGGCAACTGCGTTTCCGACATCCAGCGCCTCGCGATAAGCATCGATTCGGCGCAAGTATTCTTCTTCTTCTATTGCACCCTCAGCTATAGCCTTTGCTGCAAACAGCGTGAGCGTAGTTGGGTGCTTGCGAATTTTCTGGTACATCACAGGCTGAGTAATAGACGGTTCGTCACCCTCATTGTGGCCTCGACGGCGATAACAGACCATGTCGATGACAACGTCTTTCTTGAACTCCATTCGGTAGTCCACGGCCAACTGAGAAACAAACAGCACAGCTTCTGCGTCATCACCATTCACATGGAAAATAGGTGCCTGAACCATCTTGGCAATTTCAGTACAGTAGCGGGTTGAACGCGCATCTTCGATACGGCTGATGGTGTAACCGATTTGATTATTGATGATGACATGGATAGTGCCGCCGGTGTAAAAACCCCGCGTCTGAGACATTTGGAATGTCTCCATCACAACGCCTTGGCCAGCAAACGCTGCATCACCGTGAATATTGATGGCCAGTACCTTATCGCCTGGCGCATCGTCTCGACGATCCTGCCTCGCCCGCACAGAACCTTCAATCACAGGCGCGCCAATCTCCAGGTGCGAAGGATTGAAGCCTAATGCCAGATGCATTTCACCACCAGGCGTCATCAGGTTGGATGAAAAACCCTGATGGTATTTTACATCGCCTGAACCAAACCCAGGTGTATAACGCCCTTCGAATTCATCAAATAATTCCGCCGGATTCTTACCCAATAGATTCACCAAAACGTTGATTCGACCGCGGTGCGCCATGCCGATAACCGTTTCTCGGACGCCAGCGGTGCCCGACCGGTGAATAAGCTCTGCCAAGCACGGAATGAAACTCTCACCCCCTTCCAGACCAAATCGTTTAGTACCGGGGTATTTTTTACCGAGATACTTTTCCAGGCCTTCAGCGGCAATCAACCGATCCAACAGGCGACGTTTGACACCATTTGAATAGCTGGGGTTTGACCGCGCCGATTCCATTCGCTGTTGAACCCAAAGCTGTTCTGCGTCGTCACTGATGTGCATATATTCTGCACCCACCGAGTCACAATAGGTCTGTTCAAGCGATTCTATAATGTCACGCAATGCCCCGTCTTTATTGCCAAAGAACAAGGTGCCGGTTTGAAATTGAGTGTCGAGATCAGCATCAGACAGTCCATGAAACTCCAGGTCAAGCACCGGCACAGGCGGCTTATCCTCTAATTCAAGCGGATCGAGGTTGGCTTTCAGATGGCCTCGGCGACGATAAGCCGAGATCAATTCACCCACGGCAAACTGCTTTCGTTCAAAGTCTGAGTGAACGGCGCTCGCGCGGACTGGCGTTACACGCGCCTGATTTTTCGAAAGTAACAGAAAATGGGCGCGAATCGTCGAATGGGACAAATCATTGGACACCGTACCTTCGACACGCGGCAGCGTCTGAAAGTAACTTCGCCACTGATCAGGCACTGAACCTGGATCAGCCAGATATTGTTCGTAGAGTTCCTCTACGTAGGAGGCATTACCGCCGGAAATGTGGCCACTACGCCACAATCTTTCCATGTTGCTTTCTTGCATTTATTCCAGGCTCCTCACCAACCACATGCCAACAATGAGCATAACACCACATTAGCTATTCGGGAGGCATGATACAGGAATAAAGGGCTACCGGACATTGCTGCCGGCAGCCTTATCTAACTAAAGCGAGAAATTAATGGGAGCTTTACTAGACCGCTCTTTTAAGAAGCATGTTGCGGATGTGGCCAATCGCCCGGGTAGGATTCAATCCTTTGGGACAGACATTGACGCAATTCATGATGCCGCGACAACGGAAAACACTGAATGGGTCCTCGAGGTTAGCCAATCGTTCTTCAGTTGCTGTGTCTCGACTATCGGCAAGAAACCGGTAGGCCTGGAGCAAACCGGCAGGACCGATAAACTTATCAGGATTCCACCAGAAACTAGGACAGGCCGATGAGCAACACGCACAAAGGATACATTCGTATAGTCCATCCAGCTTCTCGCGTTCTTCCGGTGACTGGAGGCGCTCCTGGGCGGGCGGCGCATCTTTGTTGATCAGAAACGGCGTGATCTTCTTGTATTGGGTATAGAACTGTTCCATATCCACCACAAGGTCCCGAATGACTGGCAAGCCAGGCAAAGGTTTGATGGTCAACTTGTCACGCCTACTGACTTCTGAAATCCGCGTCATACAAGCCAAACCGTTCTTGCCATTCATGTTAACGCCGTCAGAGCCGCAGACCCCTTCCCGGCAAGATCGTCGATAGCTGATGGTCTCATCCTTCTCTTTCAGCAATTCCAACAGTTCAAGAACCATCGGGTCCTTGCCTTTAAGATCAATACTGAAGTCCTGCAGGTAAGGTTCACTATCTTTGTCTGGATCGTAACGATAAACGCTAACTTGCATTAGTAGACCCTCTCTTTAGGTACGAAAACTTCTTCTGGTAAGTCTGTATCAGACTCTAGAATTGAAGGTGTGAAATTCACGTTGCGTTTGCCCAATGTTTTGGTACTTGGATCATATAGTGAGTGACATAACCAGTTTACGTCGTCACGTGTTTGATAATCATCACGAGCATGGGCACCACGGCTTTCTTTCCGGGCTTCTGCCGAGATTGCAGTGGCTTCAGCGATTTCTAACAGATTCTCTAGCTCCAATGCCTCTAAACGTGTGGTGTTGAATGCGTTGCTCTTGTCAGAAATAGAGGCTTTCGAAATACGTTCGCGTAGCTCATCAAGCTTCTTAATGCCTTCTTGCATGGTGTCTTCACGACGAAACACACCAAAATTAAGCTGCATCGTAGATTGCAATTCCTTTTTAAGCTGGGCAATGCTCTCGCCGCCGCTCGATTCGTCCCAGCGAACGACGCGCTGGCTAGCTTCTTCAATATCACTCGCGCTCGCAGGGTCGAAATCAACCCCTTGATTCAACACTTCTGTGATGTGAAGGCCAGCTGCACGACCGAATACCACCAGGTCGAGCAGAGAGTTGCCACCGAGTCGATTTGCGCCATGGACTGATACGCAGGCTGCTTCGCCAACGGCGTATAGGCCTTGAACGATTTCATCTTCACCGGCAGAGTTGCGGATAATTGCCTGGCCATGAATGTTGGTCGGGGTACCACCCATCATGTAGTGACAGGTCGGCACGACTGGAATGGGCTCTTTCACGGGATCTACACCGGCGAAAGTCTTTGACAACTCTATAATACCGGGCAACCTTGAATGCAAGATTTCCTCACCCAGATGATCCAGTTTCAAGAAAACGTGATCGCCTTCAGGACCTGCGCCACGACCGGCAAGAATTTCCAGAATCATGCTTCGCGCCACAACATCTCGACCCGCAAGGTCTTTTGCTGTGGGTGCATAACGTTCCATAAAACGCTCACCATCCTTATTGATAAGATAACCACCTTCACCTCGACAGCCTTCCGTGACCAGAGATCCAGCACCGGCAATACCGGTTGGGTGAAACTGCCACATTTCCATATCCTGAACCGCATAACCTGCGCGAAGCGCCATACCGGTTCCATCACCCGTGTTCATCAAAGCATTGGTTGTCGATTGATAAATGCGACCAGCACCACCTGTGGCGAAAACGGTCGCTTTGGACTTGATGTAATGCAACTCGCCGGTTTCCATACAGATAGCTGTCACACCAACCACGACGCCTTTTTGGTTCTTCACAATATCAACCGCGAACCACTCGGAGAAAAACACTGAACCAGCCTTCAAATTGCCCTGGTAAAGCGCATGCAGCAGCGCATGACCCGTTCGGTCAGCAGCAGCGCAGGTTCGAGCCGCTTGCCCACCCTTGCCAAAATCTTTGGATTGACCGCCAAATGGTCGCTGATAGATTCGCCCATTTTCCGTTCGAGAAAACGGCAAACCCATATGTTCTAGCTCATAGACTGCCTCAGGACCGACTTTGCACATGTACTGAATCGCATCCTGGTCACCGATGTAGTCAGAACCCTTAATCGTGTCATACATATGCCAACGCCAATCGTCGTTGGGGTCGTCGCTGGCAATTGCACAGGTAATGCCGCCCTGTGCAGAAACTGTGTGTGAACGAGTCGGAAATACCTTCGAAATCACGGCAGTTTTTCGTCCGGACTCTGCCAGCTGAAGTGCTGACCGCATACCCGAACCACCACCGCCAACAATGATGGCATCAAATTCTAGCGTTGCGATATCACTCATCTAACCATTCCCCCACAGAATTTTAACGGTCCAAATAACGTAAACCGTTAACAATAAAATGCAACCGACCTGGTACACCAGGCGAATACCATCCGCGCCAGCACCAAAATAGTGCTCTCGTATATAGTCGGTACCGATCGTCCACATGCCGATCCAGGCATGCGCACAGGTCGCTAAAATCGTGAGCAGGGTCAAAATCTGCATCCAGGTCTGTGCAAACAGAGCTTGCCAATCCGCATGTGAAATATCACCTTGCAGAAGCATGATGCCGACGAGAAGTACCGTATAAGTGGCGAGAATATATGCTGACACACGCTGCACTATCCAGTCAGACACACCATTACGAGAAAAACTTGTAACCTGAGTAACCATATTTGGCATCCTATCCCTGTATGACCCAAATTCCTGCCAGGAAGAACAACACGGCAGAAAAGAGAATGACGATTTTTGAAGCGAACTTTGAGCTCTCAAGGGTTTCAGCATAGCCAAAGTCCATCACCAGGTGTTTGATGCCGGCAACAAAGTGATAAGCCAATGCGGACAACAACCCCCAGGTCACGAACATGCCAAATGGCGAATTCATCATGCCTTTTAGTGATTCGAAACCTTCTTCCGAGGCCAAAGACATATCCAGAGCGTAGAGGGCAACGGCGATGCCGACGAACAGTATGACGCCCGATATTCGATGGGTGATAGAAGCCAGAGCCGCAATAGGCCAAGCAAACGCCAGCAGATCTGACGGGTTTACGTTAGTAGGACGATGATCGTTTTGCACAGCTCATTCTCGTTTGGACCTGCTCTTCACAATGCTTTGTAATATCACTTTTGTCACTTTTGTCACTTTTGCCAATTTTGGCAGAAGGACCACAAAGCCTAGGAGAGCAAGAAGATGACTTTGAGACGTGGTTTACCCACGCCCAGTTGTACGGCGAACGATGATAGTTAGTTTAACTTTAAAAGACAAACCAACCACTGGCAAAAGCCACGTGACTCAAGCCTTTACAACACAAGTCCGTTTTGGAATGATGTCCGCCCAGTCGATCCAGGCAATATAAATCCAGTTAACGGCTAAAGCATGAGCCCGTCTCATGGGAGTGAAAGCATGACCCAAAAAGTAACCATCACAATAGATGGGAATAGCACAGAATTACCTGTGCTCGAAGCGACCGAAGGCATGAATGTCGTCGATGTTCGCGGCCTGATCAAAGAAGGTGTTTTCACCTACGATCCCGGCTTTTTAAGCACCGCAAGCTGCGATTCTACCGTCACATACATTGATGGAGATGCCGGCATCCTAACTTATCGGGGTTACCCGATTGATCAGCTAGCCCAGCAATCAAACCATCTTGAGGTTTGTTATCTATTACTTAACGGCGAACTACCCTCAAGACCTGAATATGACGCATTCGAATCATCCATCAAAGCTAATCAAAACATCGACAAGACTTTCCAAAATATTTTCAACGGCTTTACCCAGGGTGCGCATCCAATGGCGATGGTCGGTTCGGCGATCTCTGGCCTGGCTTCTCTATACCATGAGGAAACTGACATTACGAACGCTGATGATCGGATGCTAACAGCGCATCGATTAATCGCGATGATCCCCACTCTAGCAGCCATGGCTTATAAACACGGCAAGGGTGAAGCATTTGTAGAACCCGACACTTCACTGGGCTATGCAGAGAACTTTCTGAATATGTGCTTTGGAGAAGCGGGCAAACCATCGACGGTGAGCCCTACGATCGCCGCTGCTATGGACCGTATATTCCTACTCCACGCCGATCACGAGCAAAATGCCTCGACATCAACGGTAAGAATGGCGGGTTCCACAGACTGTAACCCTTACGCAGCAATCGCCGCCGGCGTTTCTGCTCTATGGGGGCCTGCCCACGGGGGCGCGAATGAAGCTGTTCTCCTCATGCTAAACGAAATTGGTGACGAGTCTCGGGTCGACGAATACGTCGCTAAAGCTAAGGACAAGGACGACCCCTTTAAACTTATGGGTTTTGGCCACAGGGTTTACAAAAACTTTGATCCCCGCGCGACGGTGATGCAAGAATCCTGCGAGGCGGTCTTTAACGAACTCGGAGTAGAAGATCCGCTGCTCAAAGTTGCTCGACAGCTCGAGAAGATTGCCCGGGAAGATGACTACTTTATCGAACGAAAACTCTACCCCAATATCGACTTCTACTCAGGTATTACGCTCAAAGCCGTCGGTATCCCAGCCGAGCTTTTCACGGTGATTTTCACTCTGGGACGCATGCCAGGTTGGATTACACACTGGAACGAAATGATGAGTGCACCCTATAAGATTGCACGGCCCCGTCAGCTTTATCTCGGCGAGAAAAAGCGCGACTACATCAATATCGGCTCACGCTCACGCTAACGGTCCATTAAGGTCCAACAAAAAGCTTTTATTAACGCAAATCGGAATTCACATGAACATTACTGCACAGATCGAAACGTCAAAGGGCAACATTAATATCGAGTTCTACCCGGATAAGGTACCCGTCACTGTTGCCAACTTCGTCAACCTCGCGAATAAGGGTTTCTATAATGGCCTGAATTTTCATCGGGTGATTGCAAGCTTTATGATTCAGGGTGGTTGCCCATTGGGTTCAGGCACCGGTGATCCTGGATACCGCTTTGAGGACGAATTCGATTCAGAATTGCGTCATAGCGAACCCGGCAAATTGTCGATGGCAAACGCTGGTCCGGCCACCAATGGCAGCCAGTTTTTTATTACCCACGTTGCGACGCCTCATTTAGACGATGCGCACGCCATATTTGGCGCCGTGGTCGGCGGTGAAGATCAGGCGATTGTTGATGCCATTGAACAAGGTGACACGCTGATTTCTATCTCACTCTCAGGAGACGTCGATGAACTCCTCGCCAGCCAGGCCGACCGTGTGGCTAGCTGGAACGAAACCTTAGCAGAAAAGTTCCCAGACCTGGATTAACTCAAGACCACACAATAAAACAACCAGCAGCCGCAAAAGCCCAGGGGCGGTGTCTCATCGCCTCCCGGTACACCCTATGACACACCTCGAACATAGGTATTGAGATCAAAATAATCCCGCCAGACCTTAATTTTTCCGTCCGACATTTCAAACATTCCAAAGCACGGTAAATCGACCTGTTTGTCCCCAGCTTTGGTTTTATCCAAGCGTTCGGCCGCGACATAGTCACCCTCAGAGATGAGGCTCACGATTTCCCCTGCCGTTTCGGACCAGGGTCCGATAAACCCACCGATATGCGCCTTGACGGTATGCTGTGATAAACAACCGCACAATGATTGCATTGCTGCTGCCTTGGTCGTTCACGGTGCTGTTTTCACGGTTCTATTGTCCAACTTAAGATCCCAATCGTAAAAGGGCAGCTGAGCCTCCTGACTCACGTGACTAACTGGGCTCTAGAAAGCCACAAGCCATCAGTACCTCTTTGTTGCTGAAGGGTTTCTTCAGGAACTTGTCCGCGCCAGCTCTCATAACCCGCCGCTCATTTTCTTCGCTATGAAAGCCCGACATCGCAATCACCTGAATATGCATTGTGTCGACATCAGCCTTTAGTTTTTCACACACCTGAAATCCGTCCATGCCTGGCATCATAATGTCCAGTAATACGACGTCTGGCATCACCTGCTGAACCTTGCTACCGGCCTCAAAGCCGTTGCTGGCACTTTCTACCAGCGCACTGCCATCCTTTGACTTGAATAGCTCGACAAGAAAGCGATTCAAGTGGTCGTCGTCATCGACAACCAGAATACTGCGAGCGGCTTTACCATTCAGCCTGGCGGCCATGCCCTCGTCAATCGCAAATCGGCGAACCGCATCAATACTGAACCGACGATGGCCGCCAGCGGTGGTTCTTGCTTCCAGCTTACCCTTTTGCGCCCACTGCCTAACGGTTACGGGTGATACCAGGAGCAATTCTGCTACCTCATTGGGCGTTAGCCATTCCTTATTCCGCACTGCTGTCCCTGAATTTTATGCTGATACTCAAATATTAGACGAATTTCAAATTTTAGCTGTCGGCTAGTCAATCAAGACGACCTTTGGCACACTCTCGGACCTGAACACAGGAGAGTGACTTTGCACGGAATAGTACTGGATGCTGAAAGTATGGGGAATACATCACTCGAACCGATATTGGCTTTGGCAGACGATTGGCAGATTTATCAGTTTTCATCGCCTGAGCAGGTCGCCGAACGCATTCGCGATGCCGACTTGGTGGTTAGCAACAAAGCCATCATCACCGCTGTGGCATTAGAACAAACCCAGCAACTGAAACTGATCGCCGTCATGGCAACTGGCACCAATAACGTTGATATTCAGGCAGCACATGCCAAAGGTGTCACAGTATGTAATGTAAAGGCATACGGCACACCGGCCGTCGCTCAACACACAATGGCGTTGATGCTGAATCTAGCCACCCAAATGCCCAATTATTTGGTCGACGTGACCCAAGGAAAATGGCAACAAAGTCGCGTGTTTGGTTTATTAGAACACCCCATCATAGAACTCAGTGGCAAAACTTTGGGTATTGTCGGTAGTGGTGAACTGGGTCGTGCGGTCGCGAAACTTGGTGAAGCGTTCGGGATGCAAGTATTAATCTCTGCTCGACCCGGCCAGCTCAGTCAGGGATCAGACCGGGTGCCATTTCATGAACTTTTGGGGCGCTCAGATTTTCTTTCTCTACACTGCCCACTAACGACAGAGAACCGGCAATTGATGAACAGCGAAACGCTTGCATTGCTCTCGCCACAATCATTCCTCATCAATACAGCGAGAGGTGGACTCGTCGACTCGAAGGCCCTTATCAATGCGATAACTAATGGCAAGCTGGCCGGCGCTGCACTAGACACCCTTGATGTCGAGCCGCCACTACCGGGCGACCCATTAATTAGTGCTGCCGCACATCTGCCCAACCTGTTGATTACACCACATAATGCATGGGGCGCTATCGAATCCCGACAACGCCTGGTGCTACAAGTTGCGGAGAACATCAGTCGCTTTCTCAATGGCACACCTAGGAACATGGTCAGTTCCTAGGAACCGGTGATACCATCTGTCTATTAGATAACAATCAGGAGCAACACTTGAGCCTAGAGTCCTTTCGCGCCGAAACCCGTACATGGCTAGAACAAAACTGTCCGCCCAAAATGCGCACACGCATGGGCGACAACGACACTGTTTGGGGGGGGCGGAATGCAGAATATGCTAACCCAGAAGCGAAACTCTGGCTCGAACGCATGGGCGAGAAAGGTTGGACCTGCCCTACCTGGCCAAAAGAGTACGGCGGAGGCGGTCTCGACAAAGAAGAAAACTTCGTTCTTCAGGATGAGCTGAGCCGCATTCATGCGCGCCCTGCACTGACTTCGTTTGGCATCAGTATGCTTGGACCAGCCCTGCTTGAGTTCGCCAACGAGGAACAGAAAAAAACTCATCTACCCAAAATTGTAAAAGGTGAAATTCGCTGGTGCCAGGGCTACAGCGAGCCGGGTTCCGGGTCTGACCTCGCTAGTCTGCAGACCAAGGCGATACTGGATGGTGATGAGTACGTGATTAATGGCTCCAAAGTCTGGACGTCGTACGCCGATCAGGCAGACTGGATTTTTTGCCTCGTTCGAACGGACTTCAAAGCATCAAAACATAATGGTGTTAGCTTTATCCTTTTTGACATGGCCACACACGGTATCACGACGAAACCTATCAAACTCATCAGCGGCGCTTCACCTTTTTGCGAAACCTTCTTTGACGACGTGAGAGTACCGCGGGAAAACCTGGTTGGACAGCTGAACGAGGGATGGACCATCGCGAAACGATTACTTCAACATGAACGCAGCATGATTTCAGGTATGGGCCTGGGCGGAGCTGCCAGCCCTGAACATTCAATGGAGAATCAAGCCAAACAGTATGTGGGCGAAAGGGATGGCAAGATCGCAGACAATCAACTGCGAGAACGAATCGCCGCACACAAAATGAACGGTGCTGCATTTGCGTTAACGATGCGTAGGGCCGCCGAAGAAGCAAAACTGAGCACTGGCCCGAATGCAACTTCCTCAATGTTCAAATTGTATGGTACCGAGCACAACAAAGACCGTTATGAAGTCCTGTTAGAGCTTCAAGGCACCAACAGCCTCGGCTGGGAAGGCGACGGGTTCAATGATAGTGAACTTTCAACCACCCGTGAATGGCTCAGATCGAAAGCCAACTCAATTGAAGGGGGTACGTCGGAAGTACAACTGAACGTGATCGCCAAGCGCGTTCTGAACTTACCGGACTAGGTAACGGGCGGCCTGCTCTATCCCCTCAACGCTGAGGGGATACATGCGGTCGTCCAGTAATCGCTTAATCATGACGGTAGAATAGGAATCCTGCCAACGTTTCTCTGCAACCGGATTTAACCAGACGATTTTTCGAAATTGATCCTCCATGCGTTGCATCCAAACTTCGCCGGATTCCGCATTAAAATGCTCAACGCTTCCGCCTCGATCGGCAATTTCATGCCGCGCCATATTGGCATCGCCGACAAAAATGATTTTATAGTCTGAGCCAAATTTTCGAATCATGTCCCAGGTACCGATCTTGGCTTCTGTCCGGCGTTCGTTATCCGGCCAAACCGATTCATAAATGAAGTTATGGAAGTAATAGGTTTCCAGGTATTTGAATTCATATCGCGCCGCTGAAAAAAGTTGTGCGCACAACTCGATGTGGTCATCCATGGAACCGCCGACATCGAGAAACAGCAGAACTTTAATAGAGTTATGTCTCTCCGGGACTTCTTTTATATCTAATAAACCTGCACTACGCGCTGTACATCGAATCGTATCGTCTAGATCCAATTCCATTTCAGCGCCTGTACGAGCAAATTTTCGAACCCGGCGCAGCGCCATCTTAAGGTTGCGCGTGCCTAACTCCACATCTGCGTCATAGTCTTTAAACCGTCTAAGTAGCCATAGCTTTTGTGCACGCCGGTGCGAAGCTTGATCGAAGTTTGTCTTCTCACCAAATTCGCCGAGGTCTGATGAACCCTTGCCTTCGACGCCATCGTCGCCCTCGCCCTTTCTACCACTCTCGCCACTTTCACCCTCTTCACCGCCTTCACCCTCCTCACCGCCTTCGACATTTGCGGCTTTATCCTCTAAATGGTCGTCTAAACAGGCAGTGACTTTATTCATCTTGTCATTCGTCTCGTCCTCTGGCTCGCCATTACCGTCCTGCCCGCTGGCGCCGCCATCGACTGCCTGCTGATCGGCATTGGCTTTTATCCGGGCGGCAAAATCGGCGCGCGTTTCATCGAGTTGCTGATGGTATTCTGTGAGTGCTTGCTGCAATGCGGCGGGCTGTATGCGGGGAAAATCAGATTGAAGAAGACTCAGCACTAACGCTTCAACGTTAGGTTGTTCGATTACTGCAGGGAGATCGTCGAGTCCGGAGAAAAACGAGTCGAAAGCGCGATCAAAACGATCGTAATATTTTTCATCTTTGACAAGGCTGGTGCGGCTCAGATAGTAAAAGTCTTCAACATTGAATTGCAGAACACGCTGTTGGAACAGATTCAAACAATCAAGAATCTCACGGGTTGAAACCGGTACCTGATATTCTCGCAGCCTCTCAAAAAATGCTAACAACATACTAAAGTTGCGTCACAATGCCCTGACGGTATCGCTCGAGTCGGTTTGAATAAGATGAACGCTTGGGACTACTGGCAGGCAACAATTGTAGCACTCGCGCCATAGTTTTAAGCGCTTGATCAAAGTCTCCAACCCGAGCGTAGCCGGCTGCTAACGAGTCTAATCGTTCCGGCGACTCACCTTGCTCGAGCGCTTGCTGCGCCAGCACAATCGACGATTCACCATTGCATACCTTCTCAACAGGACAACCTGCTAACAACCAGGAGAGCCTGTTCATAGCACCCGCAACACCCTGATCCGAGGCCAGCTGATACCAGGTCGCCGCTTGCACATAGTCTTGCTCAACACCTAGTCCGCGTCTAAATAGATAACCCAATGCATTTTGTGCCTCGCCATGGCCCTGGATCGCGGCGATCTGATAGTTTCGTTTAGCCAGCGCTAAATCTTGTTTTACACCACGCCCTTTTTCGTAAGCAAAACCAAGGTAGTAGTTGGCTTCCGTGACACCGGACTCGCTTCCGCGTTTAAACAGATCAAAGGCGCGCTTGTGATTTTGAGGCGCTCCATTGCCTGACGCATATATTCTACCGAGTGGCGCAAATGCCATGTTGTAATTAGCTTCAGCAGCCTGCCGGTATAATTCGAAAGCTCGTTTTGTGTTTTTAGGTACCCCCTTGCCATACCAGTAAAGGTTAGCAAGGTTCACCTGACTCGCAGAAAATTGTAGTTCGATCGCTTTTTGATAAAAGCCAGCTGCGAGAATATAGTCTTGATCAACTTGTTCGGCCAAAAGCCCCAAATGGTTCAAGGTCAGTGGGTGGTTCGGGTTCATGCTCAGCGCGGTTTCCAGGTCCTGTTTTGCCAACGCGTAAGCCTTGAGCAGACTGTAGGCAATGCCACGATTGGCATACGCAATGACCCGCTGATCGCTGTCCAGCTCACCCTGTTCCAACATCTTTGACAGGATAGCGACAACTTCCCGATAGTCTCCGCTCGCGGCCGCTTGTTGAGCGTCATCAAAGCTCGCCGTAACTGGGAAGGAAAACACCAACAAAAACAATAAGATCAGCCGTAACAATTGACTACCAGAACAAAAAGAGACAAGGCCCAATAATAGCAGATCAAAGGCTCAGTCGATATCTGCTGGGCGGGTTTGAACTTGATATACTGTCGACCCAAAAGGGAATGTCTGCTCTATGACAGAGATCATCACTAACGAAACTTCACAGTCAACATCAGGTCGGCTTCCCGACCCCCTATTGCTGTGCCTGGCATATTTGAGCCGATTTCACTTACAGCCATTTTCTGCCGAAAGCCTCGCCGCAGGACTACCACTGGAACGCGACCAGTTGAATCCGGCGCTTTTTGTCCGAGCGGCTCAGAGGGCCGGTTTCAAGGCGGCTATTGCTGAAAAATCACTAGATGATATTTCACCACTCACCCTACCGGTGGTGCTCGTGTTGAAGCAAAATAAAGCCGCCATATTACTCGCAAAAGACGGCGATCAATGCAAGGTTGTCTTTCCTACTGAAAGTGAGATTCCCCAGCAGATCACCATCGGCAAACTCAATGAGCAATTCCAGGGGACTTATCTGCTCTGTAAACCTGAACCTGGTCAATACACCTCAGATGAAACCGGCAAGCGCAGTCATTGGTTCTGGGATACCGTCAAACTTTCCAGGGGAATTTATCTCGAAGTTCTGGTGGCATCACTTCTGATCAATCTGTTTGCCCTAGTGTCACCATTGTTCATTATGAACGTCTACGACCGCGTCGTACCCAATTATGCGATCGAGACCCTGTGGGTACTAGCTTCCGGTGTATTCATCATCACGCTATTTGATCTCGCGATGAAAATACTTCGCGGGTACTTTATCGATATTGCCGGTAAACGCGCCGATGTTTTGTTGTCGGCGAAAACTTTCTCCAGGGTAATGGATATCCAGCTTGACCAAAGACCTAAACAAATTGGCTCGTTTGCAAACAATCTGCAAGAATTCGATACCTTCCGAGAGTTCTTTACCTCAACAACATTAACAACACTCATCGACCTGCCATTTGTCGTACTGTTCCTCTTGATCATATACAGCATCGGAGGACCCATCGTTTTCGTCCCACTTGTGGCAGTGCCACTCGTTATTGGCATTGGTCTCATCATTCAGAAACCCCTACAGAATTTGATTGATGACACTTTTGCGCAATCTGCTAAAAAACACGCTTTGTTGATTGAAGCTCTGTCTTCGCTAGATGCAATCAAAAGCAATCGTGCTGAAGGCGTGATTCAAAAACGCTGGGAGAATTTCACCGGCCAGCTTGCACGCTTGTCACTCAAGTCTCGACTCTTGACTATGGGTGCCATTAATTTTTCCCAGATCATTCAACAGTTAGCGACGGTTGGTGTTGTCGTGGTTGGGGTATATCTGATCATGGACGGCACGCTTTCCGTCGGTGGATTGATAGCCTGCACGATTCTGACGGGACGTTGTCTGGCGCCGATGGGACAGATTGCCGGTATTCTCACGCGTTACCAGCATTCCATCGCCTCTTATCGGTCTATCGATAACATGATGAACCTGCCGGTGGAACGGCCCGAAGGTAAAAGCTTCCTACATCGCAGTAATCTGAGTGGGGCTGTGGAATTTCGCAATGTCACTTTTTCCTATTCAGGCCAGGGGAACGCTGCAATTAAGCAGATGAGCTTCACGATTGAGCCGGGAGAAAAGGTCGGGCTCATTGGTAAAATGGGATCAGGAAAAACCACCATTCAAAAGTTGTGCATGGGCTTTCATCGTCCCAAAGAAGGCACAATTTTACTTTCACAAACAGACATTAATCAGCTAGACCCCCAGGATGTCCGGCGTAATGCGATTTACGTATCACAGGATGTGCAGCTATTCAGTGGCACTGTCAGAGAAAACATTACCCTGGGCGCGCCACTAGCCACTGACGAGGAGATTCGTCGCGCCGCAGAGCTCGCTGGTTTATTAGACTATATCAATCAACACCCGGAAGGCTTCGATCTACAAGTCGGTGAGCGTGGCGGCTTGCTCTCAGGTGGCCAGCGGCAGGCTGTGGCACTTGCCCGGGCACTCATCAATGAAGCGCCCTTAATGCTATTGGATGAGCCCACCAGCGGGATGGACAGCACAGCGGAAATGGCGGTGAAACAACATCTTGAACAATTCTGTCAAGACAAGACTCTGCTTCTCATTACCCATAAGACCAACATGTTAACGATGGTTAATCGACTGATTGTCATCAGCGATGGCCAGCTTGTAGCGGATGGCAAGCGCGATGACGTACTGAGAGCTCTGGCCGGTGGTAGCAATTGATAGCAGCAATGGATAACAGCTATGGATGACAACAATGGATAAAAAAGCTGATCGTCTAGATTTGGAGTTTATGCCAGATACTCTCGCGGCATCGTTAGAGAATCCACCCTTCTCCAGCCACGCAATTCTGTGGGTCACATTAACCTGCCTTGTCGTCGCCATCGTCTGGGCCAATTTCGCATTAATAGACCAGGTCGCTCATGCTGAAGGCCGAGTGATTCCTTCCTCGCAAATTCAGATCGTGCAGAATCTCGAAGGCGGTATTTTAGCTGAAATGCTGGTTGAACCCGGCGCAACAGTTAAAGCCGGTCAAACCCTGATTCGGATGGACGACACGCGTTTCGCATCCTCCTATAACGAGGGCCTGCTGAACTCAGATGCCATTTTAGCGCGAATTTCCCGCCTCAGAGCCGAGGTAAATAGTGAACCATTTGAGCCACCCGAAATTTTTGAACGAGAAAGTCGGGAACTAATTATCAATGAAGCATCTCTTTATCAGTCGAGACAAAATGAGCTTCAATCAAGCATCGACATCCTTCGTCAGCAACTCACTCAACAGACCCAGTCACTCGCAGAGCTCCAAGCCGAAGAACAAAAACTGGACCTGAATTCTCGACTAGCCGAGCAGGAACTGGCCCTTACCGAGCCTCTCGTTGAAACCGGCGCTGTTTCGAAAGTTGAACTGTTACGGCTGCAAATAGGGGTTAACGAGTCGGTTGGTAGACTCAGAGTCATACGCCTGGCTATTCCCCGAGCCGAGGCCGTAGTGCGAGAAGCTGAAGAGAAAATAGAAGAACGAAAGCAACAGTTCATCTCTCAAGCTCGAGCGGAACTCAATGAAGCGGAAACCCAAATTTCGCTTCTATCAATATCTAATGTTGCTTTAGAAGATCGCGTGAAACGAACCGAGGTTCGATCCCCGGTAGACGGTACCGTGAAACAGGTGTTGGTCAACACAGTAGGATCAACTATCCAGCCTGGTATGGATCTAGTAGAAATCGTACCGACAAATGATTCACTGTTAGTCGAAGCCAGGATACGTCCAGCAGATATCGCTTTTATCCATCCTGGACAGCCCGCAACGGTGAAACTAACCGCCTACGACTTCGCAATCTACGGTGGCTTACCCGCAGTATTGGAACTCATTAGTGCCGATTCTATTACCGATGAACGAGGCGAACACTTTTTCAAAATTAGAGTCAGGACCAACGAAAACCATCTCGGCTCTGGATCAAACCCACTGCCGATTATGCCGGGCATGGTCGCCACAGTCGACATTATGACGGGTAAGAAAACGGTTATGGACTACCTACTCAAGCCATTAAAACGCGCTCAGGAAAAAGCCCTTTCTGAGAACTAGTCATCTACTTCGAACCGGCTAACCCAGCGCCACTCTCAATTCTCGTGCGATAGCTCGAAGCTTCTCTTTAACAGAAGCAGCATTTTGTGGACCCATTCGAAGCAGCTGTTTTTGCGCCGGGCTTAAGGATTCCAATTCCGGATCCTGATATTCATACATCACAACCGGACGAACTAACTTTGCTGATTCTGGTAGTTGTGGTGTTTCGAGTAGCCGCCCGATTGCGCGCAAAACAACCTCATCGAACTTGCCCGATGGATAACCTAACTCTTCATAACCTTGTTGAAAGAGCGGCCTAAGCAGCACATAAAACTCCACCGCCCGCTTTGTATCAATCGACAACAAAATATTGGTTACATTATTAAAACGCTCATAGGAGCGTTCGTTCACCACGTAAACTCCATCGGCAATTTCATTGACGGAGAACTGTCCCCGTGGAGCCAATGCCGCGGCAGGTTCCCTCGCTATATTGCCATTCGATATGTTGTCAGTAAATGCCACTGTCTTTCGAATCAGTTCATCCACGCCAAGCCAGGTATTAATACCTTCATGTCGGGTTAGACTCACTGCGCCATCACGAATCAGTTGGTCACTATTACCTAGTCGGGGTAATACAAACGCTGGAGCTTCAGTCTGATCAACCACATCAATGATCGGTTCGGGTTCTGGTTCTAGATCGGTGGTTTCAATCACCTCTATCGTTTGGGGTTGCTCTACGGGCAACTCAACTGTGTCACTCACCGTGTCCGGCTCTGCAGGCGAAGCGATAAAGTAGTAGACGAGAAATCCGAGCAACAGAATCCCAGTGATGACAAGTGCAATTAGCACGGGCTTATTTTCAGACATATTTATTAACCTTGATCAATGCACGTATTCTCGTTTGAATAGAGGTGTAATCACAACCGCATTAACATCATTCCACTAAACCTCCATCCTCTTGTAAAAGAGTGTGGTGGTTCGACGGCATCAGGCGCTAGCGAGTGCTTTAACCAGTAGTAGACCGGCCTGGTCGCAATCGGTTCCATAAGAAACAACGCCATCTTCATGACCCAACATACTAAATTCATCTGACTCGCTGTCGATAAGCGCCGTTACGGCTTCCGCCATTTCTGGTGTCCCACAACGTACGTGACCGGGGGTTGTCACTTTTTCTTTTCTCCAGAGCACAAGACAGAGGACATGAAAAACGGCGTCTATATTAGGCTCGGTACGGTACACAGCAGCCTGCGTGAGGGGCTCTGAGGATGGCTGCATACTGCCTTCAGACAGCACATGATTTTTTGTGGGTCTGCTTACAGAACCTCCGCTTAATGGCCGAGGGTCAGGTCCTCGATGTCACCTGCCTGGCTGCCCGTAATCAAAAAGCCCCGTTCGGTTCGCTGACTCAAGTTACCAAACCCATAGCCATCATATCGATCTGGCGTCGCCCCAATCAGTACAAGCTTACGCAATATCATTCGCCAGTTATTGAGCAGAGCAATGTTGGCGTTAAGCAAAGGGATGAACCGATGCTCAAGATTAAATTTAACCACGCCTTCTTCTTCACCCATATTGTTTAGCCATAATGTCTAAAAAAAGAGCCCACTCGCGAGTTTGTTCGAATCTGGTCGGTGAATAACACCTCGATCGGTAATCAACGCAGAGACAAGCTCTGCGGGCGTGACATCAAAGGCTGGGTTGAATACCGGTGTGTCCGGAAGACACGTCAGCGTTTCAGAGAACTTTCTGACCTCGTCAGCGGCACGACACTCAATATCGATGTTAGATCCACTTGCTGTACGTAAATCAATCGTCGACGTCGGGCACGCCACATAAAAGGGTATGCCGAAATATTGGCAAAGGATTGCCAGGTTTAGTGTGCCGATTTTGTTGGCCACATCACCGTTTGCGGTCACACGGTCAGTGCCAACAATCACCGCATCAACCTTACCCAACGACATGACATGGGCGGCCATATTGTCTGTGATCAAGGTGTGATCAACGCTGTGCCTTGCTAATTCGTAACTCGTCAGCCGCGCGCCCTGCAGCAATGGCCTGGTTTCGTCGACATAAACATGTAAGCCCTGCCCCTGCTCAACGGCTCGATAAATGGGCGCTAAAGCAGTGCCGTACTCCGATACGGCTAATGAACCAGCATTACAATGGGTGAGCAAATTTCGCTTACCCTGAATCAAAGCAAGACCGTGGTCACCAATGGCCTGGCAGGACCTTCGATCTTCCTCATGAATCGCCATGGCCTCCTCAAGCAACTCATCCCGGCAGATAGAGCCTGCTTGACTTAAGGTTCCAGCTTTAACCAACATCCGCTCCAATGCCCACGCAAGATTAACGGCAGTCGGCCTGGCTGAAACCAGATATTGAGAGCGACGCTCAAGTTCTGCGAGTTCGATCTGAGCGTCCGCTTCAACCAGTAGGCCATAAGCCGCCGCTATACCAATCGCAGGGGCACCTCGAACTCTTAAGCAAGAAATTGCGTCAAAGACTGATGCGACAGTCTGACAATGGATCATCACTTCATGATGAGGCAGGCGAGTCTGATCCAATAGATACAGTTCGCCCGCCTCCCAGGATACTGATTTGGGTAATGGCTTGCTCACAGTCAAATCCTATATCGCCCGGATGCTCTTCACCATATCCATCCGGGCTTCAGTATCAACGAATGAAAACCCACCGTTCATACGAGTCGCGAAATCACTATATCGCTCCTTAATAGTCGGCACGATCTCACCAGGCTCGCCCATGATGCCAAAGGTATTCAGCATTTCATCCGTAATCATTTCGCCCATCTCGGCCCACTTACCCTGCTTGGACATGGCATTGAGTTCTGGCTGCATATCACCCCACCCTTGCACACCCAGCACTTGCTTATAGGCCGGAGTCGAACCATAGAAAGCAATTCTATTCTTCGCTTCGAGCTTACTAGCTTCAAACGTTTCTTCATCTTTGCCAGAAATCAGGAAAGGCGTATAGGAAATTTCAAAATCATCCATCGACCGGCCCGATCGCTCGAGCCCCTCACGAACTGCGGGCAAGGTGACCTCGCGTATATATTTTTCATTACTAAAGGGATGAATGATCAAACCATCCGCCACTTCCCCTGCGACCCTTGTCATTATAGGTCCGACAGCCGCGAGTGTGACCTTGGGAGCACCGTATTCCTTGTTCTGTGGCGTAAAAGCCGGCGTCATCAGAGTGTGATTATAAAACTCACCTTCAAATCTAAGCGGCTCACCTTCATACCAATTGGCCCAGATGGCTCGCATCGCAGAAATGAGTTCTTTCATCTGCTTTGCTGGAGCGCCCCAGGGCATGCTGAAACGCTTGGTAATATGAGGACGGATCTGAGAACCGAGTCCCATTGTAAAACGGCCCCGTGAATAGGCGTTCAGGTCGTGACCGAGATTGGCCAAAACCATTGGACTCCTGGCAAAAGCGACCGCGATGCCTGTTCGAATCCCAATGGTTTCGCTATGTTCTGCCGCGAGCATCAGCGGGAAGAAAGGATCATGGTTCATTTCGGCGGTACCAACACTGTCATAGCCTTCTGCTTCAAGCTTCTTGACGTGATCTGGAATCTTGTGCCAGTCCGGGGTCAATTGTGAATCTACGTACATGGGGTTTCCCTCTTTGTGAGTCTTTCAGGTCGATATTAGGCATCAACCATACCGATTTTTTAGGGCTCTATCTAGCGGCTCAGATAGTGCTGGTCAGAGACATCTCGCAGCTGCCCTGCCGCTTGATCAGGATCGACATCGTTGAGGAAATGCCCACCTCCGGATTCAACGCCAGCAAGAAACTTTTGTAAGTTTGGCTGTCGCATCAACGGATGAATCTGAATGTGAAAATGGTACAGCTCACCCGCACCAGCTGGCGCTTGATGGAGTACTAGCATATATGGAAAAGGCCTTTGCCAAAGATTATCGTAGCGGACCAGCGTTTGCAGCAGCGCACTGGCTAATGCCTGACGTTCCGTTTGAGAGAGCTCAAACAACCAGGCATGGCGCTGAATCGGACAAATAAATGACTCGAAGGGAAACCTCGAAAAATACGGCAAAAACGCAATCGCTTTATCATTTTCAAAGATGATCCGACTACCGGTGTCCTTCTCACTGCTAATCACATCCGACATTAAATGTCGGCCAGTTTGATTGTAGTGAGCTTCCATCGCGAAGCGTTCCAGTTCAAGGTTTTTGAATTCAAAACCTGCCGCATAAATCTGACAGTGAGGATGCGGATTCGACACGCCAATCACCTCGCCCTTGTTCTCAAACACCAATACCTGTTCCACATCTGAGCGGCGCATTAGGGTCTGTGTCTCTTCCGCCCAGCAATCCAACACTGCTTCAATGCGGGCTTGATCTAACTCTGCTAGAGATTCAGTGTGATTCGGCGAATAGCACATGACCCGGGTAGTACCCGTCGCTGTCGCGTTGCGGTAGATACCCGGCGGCGGTTCAAGGTCTCGAGGCGCGGCATCACTAAATGATGGATGATCATTATCAAATACGAAAAGCCCCTCGTAAGCTTCGTTTTGCTTCCCAGAGACTCGAGTGTTGCCGGGACATAGATAACAGCCGGGGTCAAACGATTGTTTTGTACTGTCATGGTTAGCGGCGGCGTTAAGGGCCGCGTCAGCTGACGACCAGGGCCTAGCGTTGCGGTGGCTGGTTATTGTCACCCATTCATTGCGTAGCGGATGCCAGCGCCGTTCCCAGACACCAGCTTGCTGCTGGATTTTAGGAGTCATCAGCGAGCTCCTTTTAGGATTGCACTCTGGGTTTTACTTCTTGCGTTGATGTCTTTTCTTGGGCTGAAGGCTCTTTATTCGCTGAAGGCTCTGCCAGCTCGCTAACAAAATCTACGTGCCGCATCAGCGTATATTGATAGGCTTCTATCAGCGCATTCCAACTTGCCTGAATAATATCGACATTGACGCCGATTGTACCGAAGATTTCTCCTTCAAAACTGTGCTCAAGGTAGACCCGAACTTTCGCAGCCGTCTCCTGTGTACTATTAATCACCCGAACAGAATAATCCGTCAAGTGCAGATCAAGTAAGGTCGGAAAAGGCTCTACCAACGCTTTTAGTAACGCTTTATTCAACGCATCGACGGGACCGTGGCCCTCGGCTGCGCAGAGTTTTACATCATCGCCTACGCGGACCTTCACACTCGCCTCGATCAACCCTTCAGTCTCCTGAGGGTCCTCGTTAGATGGACTATAAATTCGATAGTAAAGTGGTTCGAACTGGGCGGCATAGCGGCCAATGTGACGCCGTACCAATAGATCAAAACTGCCGTCGGCATTTTCATAAGAATAGCCGGCATGTTCTTTGTCCTGCACCTCATCCAGAATGGCTTTTACTGCTTTGTTGTCTTCCAGTTCAGAATATCGATTCGCTAACTTCGCTCTAAGGTTAGAGCCGCCCGCCAATTCGCTGATGAGTATCTTTCGAGAATTACCCACCAGTTCAGGATCAATATGCTCGTAAGTAGCTGGGTTTCTCTGTACAGCACTAACATGCACACCGCCCTTATGAGCGAATGCCGACGGTCCGACGTAAGGTTGTCCCGACGGACCCTGCATATTGAGATATTCCCAGACAACCTTCGACAAGTTGGTAAGTCCCTTGAGTCGCCCTTCTGGTAAACACTCATAGCCAAGCTTTAACTCAAGATTAGGAATAATTGACGTTAGATCGACATTACCGCAGCGCTCACCAATACCATTGATGGTGCCGTGAACCTGAATGACACCCTCTTCAATTGCACGAAGTGTATTGGCAACGCCCAGTCCACCATCATTGTGGACGTGGATACCAAGCTTAATGCCAGGAATTTCCTTGAGTACTTCTCGTATCGCTGGACCAAGTTCATGGGGTAACACACCGCCGTTTGTATCACACAGAATCACCCGGCTAGCACCAGAATCCACGGCACACTGCAAGGTCGCTAGTGCATATCCCGGGTCGCTGCGAAAACCGTCGAAGAAATGTTCAGCGTCGTAAAAAACCGGTTTGCCTGTGGCAGAAACCAAATGGGCAACTGAGCCACTGATCATATCGAGGTTTTTATCGGGACTGACTCTAAGGGCCTGTTCAACATGCAAATCCCAGGTTTTACCAAAGATACAGGTCGCATCTGCTTTCGCCGCCACTAGCTTCTGCAGGAAAAAATCGTCTGCGGGTTTAACATCCGCACGATGCGTAGAACCAAAGGCGACGATCTTAGCAGTGACGAGCACCAGGTCCTTCGAGCGAGTGAAAAATTCGTCATCTTTTGGGTTAGAGCCCGGCCAGCCCCCCTCAATGAAGTCGATACCCATGGCATCCAATGCCATAGCAATGTCCAGCTTATCGCCTAAGCTGAGATTGACACCCTCGCCCTGATTTCCATCGCGCAAAGTGGTGTCATAAATTTCAATTTTCTTCCTGGCCATCCCAACCCCGGATTTATATGTAGCCCAAACGCTCGGCCATTACCTTAATCGTGTCCTTTGCCTGAAGCAAGGTATCCAGCGGGTCATAGTTGGCTGATAGAAACGCTTCTCGGCTGCTCGCCTTCATCGTAATAGGAAAAATTTGATTTGCGCAGACCACCTGCATTTGGTGTAAATCGACGGTCAGATCAACTTCCGGTTCAGATTCGATAATTTTCGCCAATGCTTGACGTTGCGCCTTTTCCATCACGACACAAGGAATGCCGAGTGTTGTGCAGTTGCCTTGAAAGATCTCGGCAAAACTCTCGGCAACGACAGCCTTAAACCCAAATTTTTGCAGTGCCTGAGGGGCGTGCTCGCGACTGGAACCACAGCCGAAGTTAGCATCAGACATGAGAACCTCAGCGCCCTCATGCTCTGCCGCGTCCAGAAGATGGTGTTTACTATTGCCGTCACTGTCAAATCGCTCATCAAAAAACAAAGCAGGACCTAGTTCATCAAAGGTCACACATTTGAGGAATCTGGCCGGAATAATACGATCTGTGTCTATATCGTTACCCGCGACATAAATACCTTTGCCGTTAATTTTCGTAACGTCGTTGCTTTCCATAATTTCTTTCTCTGGCTAAGGGCTTTGGCTATGCGCTCTGACTATATAAGATCAAAAACTTCGCGGGCGTCCGCTACTTTGCCTTCAATCGCAGAGGCAGCAACCATAATAGGACTCATCAAAATAGTCCTGCCGGTAGACGAACCTTGCCGACCAATAAAGTTGCGATTCGAGCTAGAGGCACAAACCTCATCCCCGACCAATTTGTCAGGATTCATCGCCAGACACATAGAGCAACCTGGTTTACGCCACTCAAAACCCGCGGCCTCAAAAATTTCATGCAAGCCAAGCGCCCGGGCTGCAGCATCCACTTTCTCGGAACCGGGAACGGCAATTGCTTTGATACCGCCGGCCACCTTCCTACCTGCAATCAGCTTCGCCACTGCCTGAAAATCGGACAACCGACCATTGGTACAGCTACCGATAAATGCCACATCGACTTTCATGCCTTTAATCGGCATATTCGCGGGTATCTTCATATATCTCAGCGCGTCACTGATAAGGTCTTTCTCTAGACCATCGAGCAGCTCTGGATCAGGGGTAGACTCTTCGATTGAGATCGCCTGCCCAGGGGTAATACCCCAGGTCACAGTCGGCCTTATGTCCTTTGCCTGAATGACGACAACATCATCGTAGGTGGCGTCAGGATCCGATGCATAAGACAACCATTTTTCAGCAGCTGTCTCAAAATCAGCCCCAGAAGGCACTCGCTCTCTGCCGCGCAAATACTCAATTGTGGTTTGATCGGGGTTGATATAACCGCAGCGCGCACCACCTTCAATACTCATATTACAAACGGTCATGCGTTCTTCCATGGTCATCGCGTTGATGGTCGACCCCGCATACTCATAGGCATATCCAACGCCACCGTTTACGCCCAGCATCCGAATAATGTGCAAAGTGACATCTTTTGCAGTAACACCAGCGCTAAGTTGACCTTCAACCTCGATGCGACGAACCTTAAGCGGGTCCATCGCTATAGTCTGGCTTGCAAGCACGTCTCTCACTTGACTGGTGCCAATACCCAACGCAATACAGCCAAATGCGCCGTGCGTAGACGTATGGCTATCACCACAGCAAACCGTCAGCCCTGGCTGGGTTAAACCAAGCTCTGGTCCAACGATATGTACGATACCTTGCGACCCTGATTCTGGTGGGAAAAACTCGATGCCGTGTTCTACAGTGGCATCACTCAGCACCTGAATCATCTGTTCAGCCATAACATCTTGTAACGGACGAGATTGGTCGTCAGTGGGAATAATATGATCGACGGTTGCAAAGGTCCGAGATGGATAAGCGACGCTTAGGCCTTTGTCCCGCAGCATGCCGAAAGCCTGAGGGCTGGTGACTTCATGTATTAAATGCAAACCAATGAATATCTGGTATTGACCGCTGTCGAGTTGCTGCACGACATGTCCGTCCCACACTTTTTGAAACAAATTTTTGCCCACAGGTGGTTCCATCCAACGTACTAAAAACGAAGAGGAATTCTAGCACCTTTGCGTGTCCAGAGAATTCCAATCCGGAATCTTGGAAATTACTCTCGCTGTTGTAAAAGGCCAGGTGACCTACTTCGAAAGATCGATGACCTGCCTGGTCAATTTTGAATTACGCAGCACTTCGTAAAAGACTTCTTCGCGACGGTCGCGCTGCACTTTTCCATCCTTCCAGAGGCCCACCCGCCCTTCGCGAATCACCAGATCACGTTCTTTACCTTGCAAGTCTGGAAACTTACCCACAAACACGGTTTCTGACGATTCACCGGTTTTAAGTTTAAGTTTCTTGAGAGGGATCTCTGACATCAGCTTCTTGAACCCTGGCGTCGACAACGAAATACCATTCAGGTTGTAATGCAGATGGTCCTGGCCCTTCTCACTGTGCTGTTGATCGCTTTCAAGTAGATCGACATTGAAGCGCCCCTGGTAACCGTCTCGCAAACGCCATGAACAAGAAGAGAAGCGATCAGCATCGCCGATCGCCGATGAAATCATAATTGGCTTGTCTTCATCGAATAGAAACAGGGGCTTGTCTGCAGAGAAACAAATGCCTATGCCAACCTCTAGCCCAGGTAAGCCAGTTTTGGCTGCATGGGCATTTTTCGAGATCACAATATCAATAATTTCTTTTGCCATTCCGCAAGCCCTAGACACTGCATACCAATGATTCGGCGCATCATTGTGCTCATAAAATCCCAGAATGACCGCATCACCCTCTATAAAAACTTTTGCTGCGCCGTAGATTTGTAATCTTTCGTTTATAGGACCAAAAAAGCGCAAACTAAAATAAGACGCTGGATTCAAAGACTGTTTCAAAAGTTCCCGGGTCACCGTTGTGGAGCCTCGGACATCAGCCTTCAAAATCACATGACGAACAATTTCGGATTCAATCGTGCTGAATTCTTTTAACTCATCTTCATCGATAAGTTCGTATAACTGTCCACCCGCTCGCGCCAGCTGTATTTCTTTCGCGTCGGTAATGACGTTGATGCGATTCAATGCCCGGTGAGCAAAGCGAAAATACTTGAGGTGCAAACGATAACGGAATAAATCAGATAGAATCCGAAGAAAGTACTCTTCCCCCTCTTCCTTAATCACTTTGCTAATCTGATCCATTAAGTCGTCAAGCCGTTTGACTAAACCCACAGCCCCTTCTCGGGATTGATCCAGCCGGCCGAGCGCCTTCTTGCTGTCGTTGCCCGCAACGTAGGCACACGCCAAACGAATATCCAAAAGCAGTTGGTCACTAGCGGACCAGCTGCCTCGAAGCAAATAACAAGCAACCGCTTCGCGAAACTCAATGTCTGTGTACATTTTATTACGTAGGTCGTTGGTCAGCTTTTTGAGCTTTTTCAACTCACCTTTAAGCTCCCACTGCCCTTTGATACCTAGCGAGTCCTTGAGTTCACGGAGCTCCTTTTCCTGTACGAACGGATCAAGCAGCGCGCGCACATTACCAGGATGTTCAAGCCATCCATAGCTTTCCGTCAGTGTGGTGCTTTGATCTTCGCTGGGTCCTAGTATGTCCTGAGAGGAAAACAAACCATGTAGCGTATCGAAAACCTCTGTCGTTTCAATTTTCGCATCTTCTTTTAGAGCACGGGTTTGAAGCTCCGGCACTGCGACATTGAGGGTGTCCTCTAGTCGCAGATTGATAGCTGCAAACCCCTTACCCCCGTTCGGCCACAGCGCATAACATTCCGCTACCATGCCGATATCAATTGGCGAATCTGCACAAAGCATAGGATTGAACATAACGTTTAGAATATTACCGTTGTCATCCGGAGTTATCTGTTTGCGTAGTTCCCGCAAACCGTTCTCTTCTCGCTGCACCTGCTGAAAAATAGCTCGATTCGCCTGAAACAAAAAATCATCGTGATGTTTACGTAGCCATGCTAGACGCTCTTGTGTCGCCAAAAGACTGCGTGACCCGGCAAATTGTTGTTGAGCAACAGCAGCCTCTGTCTCGTCATTGAGTTTGGACAACGCACGACGCACCTCCTTTAAAAGGAACTTGATAACGCCGAAATGTAGCACTTTAAGTTGATCAGCAGTCCAATCGGACTTAGTGCGATGCAGGCTCGCTGTCATCATCTTGCGGTAGCTGGTTCGAAACTCATCCATTTCCTCAGAGCCACCAGGCGGTCGCTTTCCTGCGGCGACTCGCTTCGCGATTTTTTCAATGATTTCCCTGGAATATAAAACGAAGTCATCACTCAAACGGACATCGATGTGATAATTATCTATACCTCTCGACAAGAGGCCAGTGTCCAGAAAACTATCGCCTGGCACTTCAATATTCGCGAGCAATCGCGACCGAGCATTCATGTCGGTTACCTGGTTCAATCTAATCTCCGCTCACTGTTATTTCCAATATGACCAACCGTTCGAATTAACGCTCGATTTCAACCGCGGGTCGCCAGCTTTCAGCACAATTGATACCCGTCGCGATCAATGACAAGTGCCTGAAAGCCAAAGCAGTATGTCGAGCTAACTTCAGCATCGCCATCGTTGTTGCCCAGTATGAGCGAATAAGTGGTCTCAAACCGACTGTTTATTGATGTAAATTACGTTGAAAATCAAACTGTATATCAAACTTTTGATCATGGTGCAGATATTCAAGCGCATCCAATACCGGCGACAGACGACCGGCATAAACTTTGCGATAAAGCGATCTGCAAACCCTTTTAGACCGACGCTTATGGCATTCATAGGAGAAAAGAGCACTTTTCTCTCGAGAATGGGCTCATGTACCCAAGAGTTATAGCTATGGCGCCCTACCTCTGCGATAACCCCATGTGAGAGACCCATTACTATGCTAGACCCATGGCCAGTCTGGACTTCACTGGTATGATAAGCCTAGTTTATCGCTGAGCTTTTATTGCCGACCTTTTCATCTCCGGCCTTTTGAAAATGAGTGAAATTAGACAGAATATCGATGCCATCATTTTGAGCGAGAGATGCAAAAGCGCCACCTCTCTCCCGAGCATGTGGCGCTATGACATGGAAACCTTCCTATGATGAACCTTGTGGTTAAGCAACCGCCAAACAGCTTCAAGACAAAGCGGCTGAACATTCAGCGCTGTGACCCTACTTTTGCTGACAGCCTTTTTGAATCAGCCACCGAATCTGTAAAAGAAATCTATCCCTTTTTACCATGGTGTCATCCTGGTTATCAGAGAGTTGACGCCAACCAATGGTTGGATTTCGCCTTAGCGCGTTGGCAAAACGGCGATGCTTACGACTTCAGCATATTCAACCAGACTGACGGCACGTTAATTGGCGGCTGCGGCGTCAGCCTCATAGACGAGCACCCTGTTGCTAATTTGGGTTATTGGATACGGACCGGATATACGAGTGATGGTATGGCAACGGAAGCAACCCTTGGCCTTGCCGAATATTCTTTTCGATATTTAGACTTGCTGCGGCTAGAAATTATTATGTCGACTCGAAATGCTGGCAGTCGTCATGTCGCGATCAATGCAGGCGCCCATTTTGAAGGAACGCTTAGAAATCGGTTATTCCTTCACGGTCAAAAACACGACGCACATTTGTATAGTTTGGTACCGGAAACATCAAAAGAAAAGTAAACTCAAGCACAAACACACTAAGGGAAAAGGTCATGAGCGATAACGAAATCAAAGCAGGTATGCTGGAAATTCTGAATCGGCAGAAACAGGACTACATCAAAGAAGGGGTCGTAAGCGCGGAAACACGCATCGACCGATTAGATCGCGCTATTAACCTCTTGAAAAAATACGGTCCTGAACTATGCGATGCAATGGCAGCAGACTTTGGTCATCGTTCCCTTCAACAATCGAAATTAACGGATATCGACGGCTCAATTGGGCCGCTTGAAAATGCCAAGAAGAACGTTCGGCGCTGGATGCGGCCGGAAAAACGCAAAACCATGTTTCCCCTCAACTTACTTGGCTCTAGTTCCCGGATTGAGTATCAGCCGTTAGGTGTCATTGGTTGTATTTCACCGTGGAATTTTCCTGTGCAACTCACCTTTGCACCGCTCGCAGGCATCTTTGCCGCCGGCAATCGCACCATGATAAAGCCCTCAGAGTTCACGCCAGAAACATCCGCGTTGATGGCAAAAATGTTCGCAGAAGCCTACAGCGAAGAAGAAGTTGCTGTATTAACCGGTGGGCCGGAAGTCGGTAGCGCTTTCAGCACGCTACCTTTTGACCATCTGCTCTTCACCGGCGCGACGTCTATTGCCAAGCATGTCATGAGGGCCGCAGCCGAGAATTTGGTACCTGTCACCCTGGAACTCGGCGGAAAATCTCCAGTGATTATCGGCGAGAACGCTGACATGGAACTGACCGCTGCCAATATCATGGCCGGTAAAACCATGAACGCAGGTCAAATTTGTCTCGCGCCAGACTACGTATTCGTACCAGAAGGTCGCGCTGATGAATTTGTTGCCGCTGCGCAAGCTTCAGTGAAAAAGATGTTTAACGACATAAAAGATAACCCCGATTACACCTCTATCGTAAACGAACGACATTTTGACCGACTCAATGGCTACATCGACGACGCTAAAGCCAAAGGTGCAAATGTCATCCAGATCAATCCCGCAGACGAAGATTTCAGCCAGCAGCAACATCATCGCATTCCTCCCACGATCATTATGGATCCAACGGATGATATGGCAGTTATGCAGGAGGAGATTTTTGGTCCTGTGCTGCCGGTCAAGCGGTATAGCGACATCAACGAGCCGATTCAATACATCAACGACCATCCACGCCCGCTGGGTTTGTACTATTTTGGCAAAGATACTGCTCAAGAACGCAAAGTTCTGGATCACACCACCTCCGGCGGTGTCACTGTTAATGATGTCATCATGCACATCACCCAGGAAGATCTACCCTTCGGCGGCGTGGGGCCCAGCGGCATGGGTTCCTATCATGGCTTCGATGGATTCAAAAATTTTAGTCACGGAAAATCGATTTTTTCTCAATCAAAGACAGTGTCGAAATTAGCTGCTGCAATGCGACCGCCTTACAAAAAGGCCTCGTAACCGCCGGTATTGATGGCAAATTAAAAAGCCCGCTATCGTTTTCGCGATAGCGGGCTTTTTTGTAACGATCGCCACAATTCAGAAGCTGTAACCAGTTCTCACTAAAATTAAGTGTTTGCAGGCATCAAAAATGAGAGCGAGTTATTACTGCCGTCATAAAGATACAAGCCACTTTCACTACCCCCACTAATGACATCTACCAATGCGTATTCGCCTTGACGAGAATAGCTCAATACTTCAACTCTTTTTCCCTTGAAGGCATTCTCAAGCCCTCGCAAGCGACCTACTTCAGCATGTGCTTTAACGAAAAACTGAGCGGTAGTGGTGCCCTTTGGATTGATGCCAACCACCTCTCGATCCGACGTATAGATCAGATCCTGTTCTCGAATATCAAGCTGCTCATGCTCATAAAGCGCATTGATCTGGCCCGTTGCTAACTGTAGATGAAACAGACCAACGGTTTCATATTGGGATTTAGCGAGATAATAGACACCGGTATTTTCGGCATCAAAACCAACGACAGGATTGGTCTTGTTTTGCGCAGATAGTGCAGCTGAAGCGCTAAAGTCAAATTCGACCCACTCTTCAGCCTCGTAGTCACGTTTGGAAATTTTCAGATTATCGTCCTTATCGACATAGTAGGCTAGACGCAACTGACCGTTGTTGTCAGCGACAAAACCACCTGTTTGATAGGGACTACTGAAAGCATTACTGAGTCGACCATCTTTCACATGCGACCCTGTCTTCTTACGGTGGCGCTTATAAATATCTAGATTGAATGCAATAGGTCGTGACAGCTCAACCTCATCATTACGGCGACTCCGAATATCTGAGCGAACAACGAGAATTTTCTCATTGTCTGAAAGATTTGAATCTAAAAAATGAAAATCCGCTGTATCGTCAGTACTAAAACCTGCTACTGCAAACTTCTTGGAGTTATCAGCATTAAAGGCAAATAATTCACCGGTCAATTTTGGATATTCGATGCTGATATTACGTAATTCGAGATTCGCGACAAGACGCTCATTATTCGCCCACCAAAAGCTTAGAATATCTTGTTGATTGTCGGTACCTAGAACAGCGACAAGCTCCATCGTCGCCAATTCAAATACCATTAAGCTCGCTTGACCATCCTCCAGGTCGCCCAACACCGAAAGATGCTTACCATCGGGTGACAGTTTCGCCTGTTCATAAGCACGCTTAGCGCTAAATACTTCACTTGTCGTGGCATTGTCCGCTTGCGCGTAGGCGACATTTAGGGTGAGCAAACAGCTCATCAGACCCATAAAAATCGCCATAAAACCCTTTTCCAATTTCATTCTTCTAACTCCAATTAGGACCAAACTTCCAACTTTAGACGCGATGCACCTTGTTTAGGTTTGAAACTTTGAACGAAAAAGATGAAAAAAGACTAGAATTTCGTTGGAGCGAATTTAGCGTGCGATAAAATGCGGGTCATCAAGCCCACAGATGACGGATCAGGAAGATGCCTAATTGATTGCAATGCCAGTGACATCGCGCAGACGCTGGACAGACTGGAACCGGTCAGGTGTTATTGATCAGCCAGTTCTTTCGACTGCGAAGCAGCGTAGCCAAAGATGCCTTTTGCCATCAGAGAAGATTCTTGCTTTCGTCTCGCCGCGTAGATCTCCGCCCGGATGCTATGAACCCCCTGGCTTGTCGGTTCTGCTAGCGCTGCCATTTCCACTAGATGACAAGCCAATCTAAAGTCACCGCTATCTGCCAATACCTGTGCTCGGGTTGCGAGCACAAAAGCACCACCGCTCAGATGACAAATTTCCGCAGCCAGCGCCTGTTCTCTAGCCGGTTTTAAATTGGCCGGGTTACCATCGTACCAACCACCATAAAGCCGCCAGATATTATTCACGACGAATTCTGGCTCGTCATAAAGTGGTCTTAGATAGGGTTTATCGAGAACGGTTTGGTCGACACTAACGGTATGCACGATGTCGTTTAGGCGTGCGCCCTCATTCATCATGTCGACGGTGTCATAAACCAGTTTTTCAAGTGCCGATGCAACATCCTCTAGCACCAGCTTGATCTGTTTCGCACCACGAATAGGCAAACCATGAGCAGGCAGGAACATCTCGGCCCCCTGGGCCGCCATGGCTCGCATCGCGACCGCCCACTCGAGTGGAAACCGCTGCACCTTCTGCGGATTACCGGCATTCGGAAAATTCCAAATGAAAAAATCGCCTGCGCAGATCGCCTTATGTTTCGGTATCCATGCCCATGTATGGTCATCGGTTTCGCCAATGGCATGATTCAATTGGAAATCTAGCCCACCGACGTTCATCGACATGGAGTCGCGATAGGTTTCGTCGGGCTTGGCCACATCCTCAGGTAAAAACTTCTGATGGTCACCCAGAGATAGACCGGCAGCGCTACTAAACTGGCGTGTATTAATCACCACGTTATAGCCGTTCGTCATGTCATAACGGTCAAATCTGGCGGGTACATTCTCATGGCAAATGACTTTAGGACGATCTCGCCCGGCATCGACTTCAGCAGCGATGAATGCACCGCTACCACCAACATGATCAATGTGACCATGGGTATAGACCAGTGAGTTGAACGCCTCGCTAGACCAACCACGGATTGCCTCCACCACATGTTTGCCTCCGTGAGCACCGCTTGTGTCAAACACCACTAGGCCATCATCAGTGTTGAACACAACAGAATGGGAGAAGGCTTCTACCATGGCGACATCATTATCCAACTCTGAAAGTTTGTGATTCACCCGGTTCACCGGCTCGTGAGCGACGCCTTCACTCAAAATCTTATCGGACAAAGCAAACAAGTCAGTCATGGCATTCCCTTAATTGGCTTTAAGAAGGTCTAACGACCCGTGAATTTCGGTTTGCGCCGTTCCAGAAATGCGCTGACGCCTTCCTGAAAATCTTCGCTATTGAACATGCCGTTTAGGTGTACCATCAGCTGATCCACTGAGGTGTCATAAGACTGCTCAAGCCCCATGCGCATCATTCGTTTCGTCGTTTGTACCGCCAGTGGTGCATTTTCAGCAATATCCGTAGCCCACTCCATCGCCGTTTCCATCAGCTTGTCGTCTGGTACCACTGCATTAACAAGCCCGATCTCAAGACACTCAGCGGCCCCCACAACACGGCCACGATAGTAGAGTTCGCTGGCTTTAGCCCAGCCAATGAGACGTGGTAGTAACCAGGTACCACCACTTTCTGGCACAACATTACGTTTAGCGGTGACAGCCGCCATTTTACCGGACTCGGCGGAAATTCGGATATCACAAAGTAAGGTGATATCCATACCGTATCCTGCAGCCGCACCATTGAGCGCACAGATCACGGGTGTATCCATATTCCACATCACGGTAATCGGTGCGTTGCGGATACTAAATAGCTGCTTCGGCCGGTTACTCCCTTTTCCTGCGCCGCTACCGATACCGCCCTTACCCACCTCTACAAGATCAAGCCCCGCGCAAAAACCACGACCTGAACCGGTTAAAATGACACAGCGAATATCTGGATCTTCATCTGCCTCTACCATTTTTTTGGAGAGCTCTTGCAGCATGTGATGGCTGATCGCATTCAATCGTTCGGGACGGTTCAACGTTATGATCGCGATGTTGTCTTTTGTTTCGACGAGCAACTCATCGGTAGTCGATTTGCTAAGTGCCATGGGAGGCCTCCTGTAGATTTTTATGGTGTTTGGTAGATAAATCTTGGTTAGATAGGTCTTGAGTAGAATTGCTGTGCCTCTCGCACTGCAAAAATTCTTTGATGTGGCGAATGACCGCCGAGTTTGTACGATGCAGCCGTGAGAAGGCGAGGATTATCTCGATATGACCCAGGCCTGGATATACCTCTCGGTTGGCCACGCCACCGGCGGCTTGTTGCTTCTCCATTAAGCTCTTTGAGTGACCCCGGCGTACCCGCGTATCTTCTGCTCCATGGAGCAGATACATTGGCGCTGCATCGGCGCGCACGAAGTTGATGACTCTAGACTCAGGGTACATCTCTTCCGGTGCGAACAGATCCCAGTGATCATCCTCTGTGAACGGATAATAATCGTAGGGACCCGCAAGACCGATAAAGCCGCTAAGACGACTCCGATATTGCTCCGGCAGCAAAGACTTATCGAGGGTGACCAGCCCGCCCAAATGCGCCCCGGCAGAATGTCCTAATACATACAGCGGTTGATCCGCCGGGAGTTGATCACAGGCAAACTTAAACGCCGCAACGGCATCATCTCGAATCTCACCAAAACGTACCAACGGGTAAAGTCGGTAGTCGGGAATGATGACGTTACAACCAGCCGCGAGCAGCGTATCGGCAACAAAACGATAATCCTCTTTACGACCACTGCGCCAGTTCCCACCATAGAAAAATAAAACCGTGGGCCGTGATTCATAATCTGGGAGCAAATAGTGGTCCAATCGATGTCTGGCAGACTCGCCATAAGACAGGTTACGGGCAGTGCGATAAAGGCCAGACTTTGCAATGGCATTAATAAACAAAAGCCCAGCACGATGATAGATTTCAGTGATGACCTTGTTTAATTTCAACCGCTTAACGCCTTGTATTCAAGTAACATTTGAACCTCGCGGGGACCCTAGGACAGAGACGTTAACCAGCTCCACCGCAAATCACAAGAGCCGTGCAACAGGGTTCTTCATCGGTTTGGCTTTCCACTCCATCTTTCCACACCGATACAGGCCCTTTGTGAAGTACAGACTAAAAATTGTTTTAATTATCGGATTATTTTGCCCGCCAGTGAATGCAGCCGAAGATCATCTAACGCCGTCCCAGTGAACAAAACAGAGACCTACTTATTTTATACTGACAATGGTTTGTATGGCGGCGGCGTCAGTCACCAAGATCCGGATACCCTGCTTGCCAGGCTTAGCTCTAGAGACAGTTTCGTCGAGCGTGACCATGCCGGTAGCTCGAATAGTTCAGATACCTATAACAGTGGGTTCGATATCTTTTGGCGCCCCCTCAGTAACCTGCAGCTCACAGCGACCGTCAACCCTGATTTCGGCAACGTTGAATCTGACCGAGTAGATGTCAACCTTTCCTCGTTTGAATCGTTCTTTTCTGAAAAAAGGGCATTCTTCCTAGAGGGCCAGGAAATTTTCAACACATCGCCAAGAGCTGGGCAGCAAGCCGGCACAACTACCTCGCTTATCTATACCACAAGAATTGGCTCGCCTCCCAGAGGTACGGGTATCGCTAATCTGGAATTACCCTTGGTAGAAAAAACCAGCCCAGTGAACTTTTCGGCGCAGCCAAAATTACTGGTCAAAATGGTAACTGGCGATACGGCTTCTTAAGTGCGTTCGAAGAAGATACCAAATTGAATGGTTTCGTTAATAACATACCGTTTCGAGTCACCCAGGATGGACGAGATTTCGCTGCTGGACGGGTCTTGTATGAGGACACAAGCACCGGCGCGAGACGCTCTATCGGTTGGCTGACAACCCATGTTGCTCACCCACAGAATGACGCAACTGCACACGGACTCGACACTCACTACCTGAGCAAAGATGGCAAATGGCAAGCAGACGCCCAGCTGATCAGGTCGGACGTAGATGATGTGACTGGTCAGGGTGCATTTGTCGACATAAGCTACACACCTAGGCGAGGTCGCAAACACAGCCTGGCGTTCGACTATTTTGATGATGAAGTCGACATTAATGACTTTGGTTTCTTCAGACGTAATGATGTCAAAGGTGGCCAATACAAATATGAGCGGACTGATAGCGATATTGCTGGATTACAGCAACGTAAAACAAATCTCCGCATCGTGGAAGAATACAACCGCGACGGGCAGCGTATCCGGTCTGGTATTTTCACCAATCAAAAACGTATTTTTGATTCGAACAACAGCATTTTTTACAAGCTGAACTACTTTCCCTGGCGCTGGGAGGATCGAAACAGCAATGGCAACGGTGATTACCGTGTGGAAGACCGCTGGCAAACCGGCGCTTTTATCGAAACTGATGGGTCGACACCGCTTAGTCTCGTTATCGGCGCCGTTTACACTGGCGAGCACATTGACGGCCGGACAATGGGATACTCCATCCGGACTGCCTGGCGCCCTAATGATCGCTTCTCTGTGATCGTTGATCTCGGCTACGAAGACAAGAAAGGCTGGGTACTCTACGAGTCACGTCAAGAATTCGGCGCCTATGATGCGGAATTCTGGAGACCCGAAATTGAGATGAATTTTTTCCTTTCTGCTAGCCAACAGTTTCGAATTACCGCACAGTGGGCGGGAATAAAAGCGAACGAACGAGAGCGTTTATCGGTGCCCATCGGTGATGGTTCACTACAAACGGTAAACCTTGCCGCTGGCGCGACTGATCGAGATTTCGCTATCAGCCGAGTCACATTTCAGGCCCGCTATCGATGGGAGCTAGCACCCTTGTCGGATTTGTTTATCGTCTATACAAGAGGCTCAGATGTTGACAGTATGCCGAACAAAGATTTTGGCGAACTACTCAGTGACGCTTGGACCGATGCACTGATCGATATATTTGTGATTAAACTACGTTATCGCCTAGGAGGCTAACATGCAGCCAATCAAACTTGTTGCGCTGGATCTCGACGGTACCCTTTCGCTGGAAAACCACCAGGTATCCCGGGCTACTCGACAGGCGCTACACGAACTAAATGAAGATGGCGTAGAAATTGTCATTGCCACCGGCAGACGCTACCGCTCAGCACGCTATGTGATCGACAATCTAGGCATCGATAGCTACTGCGTTTGCAATGGGGGTGCGCTTGTCAAAGACCATACCCAAACGACCCTGAGCAGCACGCCGTTTGCGAGCAACGAATATCAGCAAATTGTCGAATGCGCGCGAACTTGTGGTGTCGTCCTTTCTGCCCAACGAGATTCCCATCAGCTGGGTGGGGCTGACTTCGTAATCGATGATGCGCTTCCCTGGAATTCAATGAATCATCGCTACTTCGAGGACAATGCCGAATTCAGTGTGCGCTCAGATTTGCTTGGCGTTACCGATGAATACCTCCTATTTGGCGCCTACGATACCGAGGAAAAACTACTGCGCTTCACGCAGATGATTAAGCAGCAGTGTAATCATATCAACACGGTAATGGTCGGTCTCACAGACAACGACCACTTTTATTGCGAGGTCGCTCTATCGATTGTGGACAAATGGCACGGTCTATCTCATCTCTTGAATCACTTCGATTTCACTCACCACAACATTTGTGCAGTGGGCGACGAGATGAACGACCTGGCAATGGTGCAGCAAGCCGCCCACGGCATTGCAATGGCGAACGGTCATACTGACCTTCAGGCCGTTGCGAATTTCGTCTGTGGTCACAATGAAGAGGATGGACTTCTGGATGCCATTCGATACATCAGGGATCACAACGAGAAATGTACCTTCTGATCTTTATGCCTTCTGATCTTTATGCCTTCTGATCTTTATGCTTCAGATCTTTGGGTGTTTGGCTACGGTTCGCTGATTTTTCGTGCAGACTTTCCGTATGCCGAAAAATGTCCTGCGACAGTTGATCACTGGGCAAGACGGTTCTGGCAAGGCTCGAGTGATCACAGAGGTACACCAAATTATCCTGGCCGTGTCGTCACATTGGTCACAGCACCCGACTTGGTTTGTTGGGGGATGGCTTACCGCATTGCAGCGAATCAAGTCGCCGAAGTGCTCGATCATCTCGACTACCGCGAGAGAGGCGGCTACGAGCGATTAGAACTGCCTCTCAATATTGAAGGAAAACAGGTCGTGACTGGGCTGGCCTACAATGCGACAAAAGGCAACCCTGACTATTTGGGCAACACCGATGCCGACAGCTTGGTCCGACAGATCAGCACCGCTCATGGGCCCAGCGGGCCAAATCGTGAATACCTGCTAAAGCTAGAAGCTAGCCTCAAGGCGCACGGTGTCACTGATGACCATGTGTTTGAATTGGCAGACAAGCTGCGGGCACTAGAATCTGGTCGTTCTGTCTGAATTGCATTCTTCGCAGCAAGCCCCTAAATTAGCCTAAAATAGCTAAGATCCGTCACTATGAATACGATTCCCGCACTTGAAGCTTACCAGGCAGAACTGACCAAACTCCGTCGTGACATTCACCAACATCCAGAGCTTGCCTTCGAAGAACATCGTACGGCGCGTGTCGTTGCAGAAACACTGACGGCCCTTGGTATCGAGGTTGAGACGGGCATCGCTGGAACCGGTGTGGTCGGTTCCATCCAAAAAGGTCGGGGTAACCGCGCCATCGGACTGCGTGCAGATCTAGATGCCCTACCTATTCACGAAGCAAACGATTTTGAACATGCTTCAAAGCACCCTGGCAAAATGCACGCCTGTGGCCATGATGGACACACCGCAATGCTCCTGGGCGCAGCGAAATACTTGAAAGAAGAAGCGGAGTTTGAAGGTACTGTACACCTGATATATCAGCCCGCTGAAGAAAACGAGGGCGGTGGCAGAGCCATGATCGAAGCCGGTCTATTTGATCGGTTCCCCGTGGAGTCTGTATTTGGTATGCACAACATCCCCGGTATGCCGGTCGGTACCTTCGCGATCAAACCAGGCCCAATGATGGCTGCTTTTGATATCTTTAAGGTGAAAGTCATTGGTAAAGGCGGTCACGCGGCAATGCCACAATTCACGGTTGACCCCATTATTGTCGGCGCCAAGATCGTTGATGCGTATCAAACCATAGTCAGCCGCTATATAGATCCGCAACAGCCTGCTGTGCTGAGTATTACGCAGTTCCATGGCGGCGATGCGTTCAATGTCATTCCAAACGAGGTTGAAATCAGTGGCTGTACTCGCTGCTTTTCACCTAAGGTACAGGCACTCTTAGAGCGCCAAATGAAACAGATGGCAGAAGATATATGCCGAGCATTCGGCGCTACTATGGAGTTCACCTTTGAGAAGCGCTACCCACCTACCGTCAATTCGGCTGCTGAAGCGGAACTCGCAGGTCAGGTTGCCGCCAGTATTGTCGGTGCTGATCGGGTCAATCTGAATCCGACCCCAGCGATGGGCTCAGAGGACTTTGCTTTTATGTTGCAAGAAAAACCGGGAAGCTATATTTGGATAGGTAACGGCGATGGTGAAGGGTCCTGCTCCGTACACAATCCCGGCTACGATTTTAACGATGATATTCTGCCCATTGGCGCCAGCTATTGGGTAAAGCTTGCGGAAACGCTGTTACCGCCCGTGGCTGCCAGCTAAAACCAGCGCTTCGTCTTAAAGAACGCCAACAGTCCAACGGCTAACGCAAACATCAAACCCATGACAGCGAAGTAGCCCCAGCGAACCGAGAGTTCAGGAATATATTCAAAGTTCATCCCGTATATCCCCGCAATAAATGTCAGCGGTACAAATATGACGGTGATCACCGTCAACACCTGCATAACTTTGTTCAAGTTATGTGATGCCAGGGCAAGATAGCTGTCCGTTAAATCCTTACTCGTATCGTAATAAAGAGTGGCGAGGCTTCCAGTTCTGCCCACCTGCTCCACGAGTGACATGACTTCATGGATGTAAGACCCCTCTCCGCTCCTCTGCTCATCAAGCAACTGCTCAACAACCTGGTGATGATATCGAGCCACTCTGATAATTTCTCGCAACCGAGCTTTGTGGTTTGTTAGCTCGGCTAACAATCTGTCATCGGGCCTGACAAATATTTCTTGCTCAATTTCTTCTAGCCTGGGCTCGAAATTCAACAACATTTCAACATAGCGCCGAACCAGCCGGTTAATAATCCCTACCGCTATACCCGTCGCGTTTTGCAGCGTTTCATGACCACCAGCCACACGCTCCCACATAAAATTGACACTGGTAGAGGTGTCCTGATGACGCGTAATGATCCAATTTTCACCGACGAATATGGCAAGTTGGATGGCTCGAAATTCTAGTCCTTCACCGGAATATCCGGCATCTAAGCCGCGTAACATAATCAGATTGAAGCCTTTGAAGCGCTCCATCTTTGGTGGATGCCGCTTACGGGTTGCATCCTGCACGGCAAGCGGATGAATCTCCATCCGATCAAACAAAGCTTGTTCTTCAGCACTACCAGCGTTCTGCAAATCTAACCAAATAATGCTTTCGGCAGAATCCCATTTATCCAATAATTCTATGTTGCCGCTATTAACTGTTTGCGTTTCCAGATCAATCAGAACCGCATTGATCATGGGGCCTGATTCGATAGGTCCTGACTCGGTTGAATACGAAAACCTAAACGAGGAAAGTGCACCACCACTTCGCCCACTTGATCGTCTTGGCGTTTCACAGCAATTTCTTCGAGGGAGTGCACTAACAGTTCTCCCGTCGTCGGTTGAAATCCATAATCAATCGGCAATACATCGACCTGATCACCCACGTTAGGCCCACCTGTCATTGAGAAACCCTGCTTTTCAGGTGTTTGTGGCACTGCTGTCTTCGCAATCGCCAACGCCTCTGCGCCATCCATCTCTATGAAATTGCCATGACCCCAGGCAGCCATTCGTTGCATCCATCCAAGCACATTTTGGAAAGGGCCAAATTCAGACTGAAGTGCAGCATTGTTATGGATGAACCACAGGCAATGATAAGTTGAAAAGTCAGCAATATTGGGGGCGGATCCGAAAAGGTAATCTTGATGACCGAGTTGCTCATCTAAGCGGCGCAGATGTAACAACCAATACGGCTCTGCCGCGGAGAAGTCCATCAGAAGCTCCGTCGAACCTTTACTAAAATCAGCGCGGTCAGCCATAAATGCTGCAGCGGTCTTGGTATCAGGAAATAACGAGCTATTTGCAAGCGCTTTGGGCTGAAATGCCATCGCAACACTGATCCGAAAAAAGAAAGTATCTGTCCAGTGCGCCATCGCTCCTGTGGTGGCTTCAAGTTCTGGTGGAAACAGTGGGTTCTCTGGGTACATTCGATCGATCAAGCGACTGATCAGAGCAGTATCACAGTAGATATCAGCGCCCACCTGGGCCACTGGGGTTTTTCGATAACCACCCGTTAAAGGCATTAATGTTGGCTTCGGCATGATGACGGGAATATCGACACCACGATACTGCACATCAGGCTGCGCAGCACTCTTGTAGCCCATCATTAATCGAATCTTTTCGGAAAAGGGAGAGGCGTCGTAGTGATGAAGAATCAGTTCACTCATGAATTTTTTGTTCCTATTCTGTACTCAGTATCCATCGATGATAGCACTGACCAGACTTTTTTCTTATAGTCGATTGGTCAACAACCAACACAATGAGGGGCACATCGTGCGGCTAACAAAACCAAGAATCCCAGCGATACACGAAGACAACTGGACAGACGAGCAGTCCGCAGTATTTGAGGGTCAAAAAATCCGCGGCAATGTCGCGAATATCTTCCGCACAATGGCAACTCACGAGAAATTGGCGAAACGTTGGCTGGTATTTGGCAACCACATCCTATCGAAGTCGACCTTATCTGCCCGAGAGCGGGAAATCGCGATACTGCGGATTGGCTGGCGTTGCCAGGCGGGCTATGAGTGGGGGCAGCATGTTGTGATTGGAAAAGCTGCCGGGCTGAACGATGCCGAAATCGAAAATGTTAAGATCGGTGCAGGGGCCGGTTGGTCTGAACACGAAGCCCTTATTATCCAGGCTGCAGACGAGTTGAAAGATGATGCTTTCATCAGCGATAAGACCTGGAGCGGACTTAAGCAAACCTACAGTGATCAGCAGATGATGGACCTGGTATTTACCTGCGGTCAGTACAATATGGTGTCGATGGCGCTGAACTCTTTCGGCGTTCAGCTCGACGACGATATTGAAGGGTTCTAAGCGCCGGCTAATGCCTTTGGCACATTGCCAATCGAATCTTCCAGAGAGGTTTGTGGTGAAATAGACCGATAAGAAGGTCGACCACTCAGTCGGTCAAAGTAAGTCCGACAGCGTGGAAAGTCTTCGAGGTTAAACTGATCAACCTCGAGGACCATCGCTGCCGCCATATAGGGCGCATCTGCCAGACTGAAGTTTCCACATAGGTACTCATTGCCGTCAAGTTCGCGCTCCATAAAAGGCAAAACCTGCTCCCTGAGTGCGACCCTGCCTGCTTCCATCGACGCTTCGTCGCGCTCTTCTGGTTGGGACCACATAGGCATCCAGATTCTGGGCAACACAGCCGTTAAGAGCGCCTCATCAGCGTAATTTTCAAGCATCCGCATTCTGGCAAGCTGCGCGGCGTCCTTGGGCTTTAACGAGTGATTTTTATAGCGGTCATCTATGTACTCATTGATCACCGTGGAGTCGTAGATGATGCCATCCGCCGGAGTTTCCAAATAGGGTACTTTGCCAAGGGGGTGCTGCGCCAACAACTCCGGCGGCTTCTTCCACAGGTCTCCCGGGCGTAGTCGATCGACGCGATATTTGAGGCCTTTCTCTTCGAGTACAACCTTGACCTTACTCGAGTGGGTGGAACGCAGGGTCCCCCATGGATACTCTCGCTCGGTGGTAGCTAACACCAGCATGGCATACTCCTTAGGTGAGACTGCATTCAGTCTAGTTTGACGCTCTTGTCGATTTGAGCCCAGGCAACCTTGGACATCGCCAAAGCTCCCGCGCCAGCTTCTTGCGCATTCTGACTAGCAGCAGTTCCATCCAGAACCCGCTTGGCGATTCCCTGCAGAATCGCCGCCAGCTTGAAAATATTGAGGGCGAGGTAGTAGTCCCAGTGATCAATACCCGTTCGACCCGTACGCTCACAATAGGTCTCAACAAATTGCTTTTCTTCTGGAATACCGAGTTGTTTCAAGTCTGCATGGCGCAGCGCGTCTCGATAAGGTCCACACAGATACGCAAAATCTGCAATCGGGTCGCCAAGTGTGCTCAGCTCCCAGTCAAGAATGCCAATCACTTCAGGTCTGGATTTATGCATCATCATATTCGCGATCTGGAGATCACCGTGAACGATGGTGCAGCCAGTCTCGGGTGGGATATGCTGAGGCAGATACTGAATCAGTTGATCCATATAAGGGTTGTCTTCAGTCTTGGTGTACTCATACTGACTGCACCAAAGTTTTAACTGACGCGTGACATAGTCGCTGTGTTTACCAAAATCAGACAGACCCACAGCTTCATAATCAACTGAATGCAGTTTGGCAACGGCAGCGTTGGCTGAATCCCAGAATGCGCCCCGCTCTGCAGGAGCATAATCGCCTGCCTTAGCGTCCCATATCACCCGACCATCCAGATACTCCATGACATAAAATATCGTACCGATAATACTTTCATCGTCACAATAGGCATAGGTTCGTGCAGTGGGCACATCGGTGTTTTGCAGTGCGGTCAGCACTTTGTATTCACGATCTACCGCATGGGCCGATTTAATCAAAGTTCCTGGCGGCTTACGGCGCAGCACGTATCGTGTACCACCGGCTTCAAGAGAATAGGTTGGATTGGACTGACCACCAGCAAACTCCTCCACGGATAGCTCGCCAGTGAAACCCTCCACATTTTCGTCCATAAAGGCTTTTAAAGCTGCAACATCAAACTGATGTTTCTCTAGAACCGGAATCGTTCCATTGTTATCAAGTGATTCAAAATCGCTCATCACATCCCTTTATTTTTCACTTACTCGGTTCATCGGAGCAATTTTGCAATCGCCAATACGACCTAACCCACAAGTCTAGATAGTAAAACCAGGTGCTGTTTATATAGTTCGTTTATAAGGCGCGTGTATAGCTCGGGCTATTCAACCGTCCAGGTGTGCCCAGTGCGCAGCAACGCATTTAGATCGCCAGCACCCTTCTGTTCACGCACGACGATACGCTGCGAGTAAACATCGGATACGTAGGCTGTCGCTGGGACTTGATAGATTACACCAACGGGCACTGGAAATTCAGGCCCTTTGAGTTCAGCGAGCATTTGCGCCAACACCTTATTAGTCTCGTCATGAACCATAATATCGGCTTCAGTAACGCCATCTTCGCCAAGCGTGACAATCTCAAACGCGAGCGCAGCCGTGTTGAGCTTGAGGCCCTTTTGATTGTCTGCGCCAAACAACAGAGGTTGTCCGTTCTCGAGAACGAGACGGGTATCCGGCGCCTGCTTTTTATCTTTAACCGCTTCAAATATGCCGTCGTTATAAACGGGGCAATTCTGAAGAATCTCAACAAACGAGGCTCCTTCATGTTGATGAGCCTCTGTCAACACGCGCGTGAGGTGCTTCATTTCTGTATCGATGGACCGCGCAACAAAACGCGCCCCGGCGCCAATCGCAAAAACGGCCGGTGTTAAAGGTAGATCGACTGAGCCATCTGGCGTCGAGGGAGACCGCGTACCCACTGGGGATGTTGGCGAGTATTGACCTTTGGTGAGTCCGTAAATTTCATTGTTAAAGAGCAAAATATTGAGGTCAACATTACGACGTAGTACATGCATCATATGGTTACCGCCGATGCTGAGACCATCGCCATCGCCCGTAATAACCCACACATCCAATTCTGGATTGGCCAGCTTTACCCCTGTCGCAACCGCAGGCGCACGACCGTGAATGGTATGAAAGCCAAAGGTATTCATGTAATACGGAAACCGCGATGAACACCCAATACCGGAAACAAATACGCTGTTTTCCTTTTTAACACCCAGCTCCGGCATCAATTTTTGTACCGTTTTCAAAATTGCGTAGTCACCACAACCGGGGCACCATCGAACTTCTTGATCGGTTGCGTAGTCTTTTGCTGTCAGTTTTTGTATAGGCGCATTCATTAGAGTGCCTCCAGTTGTGCGTAAATTTCGGCTTCAATTTCTTTAATCTTGAAAGGCTGCCCCGAGATCTTGGTCATGCTCTGTGCATCAACGAGATACTCCGCGCGAATGATCTTGACCAGCTGGCCCGTATTCATTTCTGGAATAACCACACGTTTATAGCCAGACAACAATTCTTTGAGGTTGCGCGGCATCGGCCACATATGGCGGATATGAATGTGCGAGACGTCCTTGCCTGCTTGTCTGGCTCGTTTCACACCCTGGTGAATCGCACCAAAGGTCGAGCCCCAACCGACGACTGCCAGATCACCCTTCTCATTACCGAGTTCAACACCTTGCAGCGGAATATCGTTCGCAATGTTGTCGATTTTCGCTTTGCGGATATCCGTCATCTTCTGGTGGTTCTCAGCTTCGTAGGATATGTCACCTGTGAACTGGTCTTTCTCGATGCCACCGATACGGTGTTCTAGACCCGGCGTACCGGGCTTAGCCCAGACTCGCGCAAGACTATCTGGGTCCCGATTAGCGGGACTAAAACCCTCAGGGTTGGTTTCGAACGTTACGGCGAAAGGGGTCAGATCATTGACGTCCGGCACGAGCCAGGGCTCCGAAGCATTCGCCAGATAGCCATCGCTCAGCAATATCACCGGCGTCATATATTTTGTTGCTAACCGAACCGCTTCAATTGCCGCATCAAAACAGTCCACAGATGTACAAGCCGCAATGACGGGGAGTGTCGTATCAGCATGTCGACCAAAAATCGCCTGATTTAGGTCTGATTGCTCGGTCTTAGTGGGCAGACCAGTGGAGGGACCACCTCTCTGCGTATTCACGATGAGAAGTGGCAATTCCGTCGCACACGCCAGTGAAATGGCCTCTGCTTTGAGGGAAATACCCGGTCCAGAGCTCGACGTAACGCCAAGAGAACCGGCAAATGATGCGCCGATAGCAGCACAGACAGCAGCGATTTCATCTTCAGCCTGAAATGTCACCACTTCAAAGTGTTTCTGCCCTGACAATGTATGCAATAAAGCAGATGCCGGCGTAATCGGATAAGAAGCAAACAGAAGCGGCAGCTCGGCGAGTTGTCCACCGGCGATAATCCCATAGGCCATCGCCTCAGAACCGGTGGTATTTCGATACAAGCCTGGTGCAACCGTCGCCCGCGGTATGCGATAAACCTCAACACCACTTGGAAGCTCCGCCGTTTCACCATAGGCATGACCGGCATTGATTGCCGCTACGTTGGCCTCTGCAATGTCAGGCTTACTGGCGAACTTCGCCCGCAGCCCTTCAATCGCGGCATCGCGCGTTCGATCGAATAACCACATGGTCAAACCAAGGGTCCACATGTTCTTACACCGCACAGCGAACTTGTGACTCAGTCCGTAAGGCTTGACCGTATCCACAACCCGCTTGGTAATATCGATCGATATCAGCCGGTACGCATCCAAAGAACCATCTTCAAGAGGATTTTCTTTGTAACCGGCGCGCGCTAAGTTTTTGGCCGTGAAAGCATCGGCATCAGCGATAATGACGCCGCCGGACACCAGGTCCTTCAAGTTAGTGATTAACGCGGCAGGATTCATCACGACCAGGACATCGACATCGTCACCTGCGGTCGTTACATCGTCGGAGCCAAAATAAATTTGAAATGCTGAAACACCAAAGGTCGCACCAGCCGGTGCGCGTATCTCTGCAGGAAAATCTGGAAAAGTGGCTAGATCGTTACCATATAACGCCGTCGCCTCCGTAAAGTTATTACCGGTAAGCTGCATGCCGTCTCCAGAATCGCCTGCAAACCTCACCACAACATCGGAGAGTTCAATACCCTTCTCGAATTTTTCCACTACTGACATATTTGTTCCCTACTTTTTGAAACCGAACGACTGAACATAACGACTAAACATTAAGCCAGTCTGACCACAGAATAGATAAGACGCGTCACTTATATCGTGTGCAGGCTGGCGAAACCAGTGGTGTGCCCCCGAGATTGGTATACTTCTTTGCAAGCTATTCCAATAAACATTGAGATTTTAACAGAAGAATCAAGGATTTAAACCGTTCATATGGGTCAGTTTGCCGCGGGCAACCGGGTTGGCTATTGGCCCATTACGCGAAGTTTCATTACAACAGATCCAATAATGATCTGATCTCCGTTGGAAACAGAAACGAGACCCTTGCCATCAATATTCTGGCCGTTGACTGAAGTCCCATTGGTAGAACCCAAATCCTCGATAAACACTCTGTTTTTCATCACTTTTAGTCTGGCATGCTGCCGGGACACATCGGAATGATTGATGATGTAGGGCGATTCATTGGGATTGCGGCCAATAACGATACCCTGCTCACCGGACAACTGGGCTCCCGACATTCTCAGCAGATAACGGATTCCATCCTCATCACGTCCATCCAACACATACTCTTGTAACGCCGGTTTATGCATCACGGTGTAGCCAGCGCCCCCTTTTCCTGGCGTACCAGCGGGCGCAACAGCCTCCAGGATGGCTGCCGATCTAAACCCACCACGCTGAATCAGGAGCACGGCCAGAATCAGTAGCGTCAGCAGAACAACGAAAACGGCAATCAGATAATCTTCACGGTCAACAGAGGACCTTCGCTGTTGTTCTAGCGCCTCATTAAAGCGAACTTCCGCAGCATCACGATCCCTCTGTAGAAGCTCAACCATAGCGTCGGTCTCTGCCATAATGCTGGCAGTTTGCTTCTCAAGGTTGATTCGAGTTTGCTCCGCATGCGCTTGTGCTTCTGCCGATGCCTTGATGGCCGTTTCTGCTGTAATTCTAGCCTGCCCAGACTCTTTGACAAGCTGCTGATTTTTTCTGTCGGTCGCGAGTAATTTTACTTTAATTGCTTTTGTGACTCGCTGAGCTTCTGTCGCATCGAGTTTAGCCCGCAGTGCAGCCTTATTTGCCTGTTCAGCCACTTCTCTCGCTTGTCGAATGGCAGATACGCAACCAGCGTTTGCCATAGTCACGCGTACATTTTGAGCAGCGAGAAACCTCACTATCGACGGTGCATCGATCGCGCGGTCAAGTCCGTCGCGCTTGTAGAACGTCAGGTTGAGGCCAATCAGCTCCCCACAATCGTTGAGTAGTACCGAGCCAACATCGCCACTGCCAACCACAGCGTTGTGGTTGATGAAATTGCTTGCCCCACTATCCAGCAGGCTTTCGTTATCGTGCAAATTGCCCTTCGAAAGACCCACCGTTTGCGCCGCAGAATCCCCACGAACAGCAGACCAGACAACATCACCTGGCAAGGCGTTTTCAAGGCCAAATATCAGGGGACGCAGATTTAGCCCGTTGACTTTAAGCAGTGCCAGATCAGTCGTGGCATCTGTTTTTACGATCTGTGCGACGAGTTCGGCACCCGTCTTCGAAACGGTGATGGTTAACGTGTCACTATTTTTGATCAAAGCGCTATTGGTGACAACATAACCGTTGTAGGGATCCGCCTGCACAACGACACCCGTCACAGTAGATTTACCCTGACTTCTGAAGACATTAACGGCAACAACACTTTCATAGAGGTTTTTGCTGACCAGTTCCGCACGAGCTTCCAGCCCATACAGTAAGAACGCTGATATCAAAATGCGAATTAGATGACGTATCGCAACTCTATAGATCACGTTGGACTCCAAATGCCCGCTATTTAGGTGAGTATGAAATATGCCCGAGTCACTTGTTGACTATACTGAACCGGCTTTCAATAACAATTGAAAAGGTCCGCCAAAATAGCTGACATGTCAGTAACTTCCAAATGTGTGACGGCCTTCACAACGCCCATCACATTACGTTCATCACACAGCACACTCAACGGCTCCCTCAACCACACTCAAAATAGGGCCAGGTTTGAATTTCTAGAGTCGATGACATCGTCAGGCCCTTTCCGTATTCTAATAAGTCCAGTCATCAAGGTTTCACCCATGAAATTTAGCTTTTGGCCTCAGCCAACTCAATCCTTTGCTGCTGTAAAAGGCCTGGCACAACACGTCGAACAGAGTGGCTGGGATGGCCTCTGGCTTGCTGACCATTTTATGCCCAACGATGACAACACCAGCGCGCCCTGGCCAGAAGCCTGGACAACTCTCGCAGCACTGGCTGCAACGATCCCTCGCCTGCGCCTTGGCACACTCGTGACCGGCAACACCTACCGACATCCAGCAGTGCTGGCAAAGATGGCAGCCACCGTCGATCATATCTCTGGTGGGCGGGTCGTTTTGGGTCTCGGATCCGGTTGGCAAGAAAACGAACACGAAAAATATGGCATCCCCTTCTATACCATCTCCAATCGACTCGAACGGCTCGAAGAAGCCTGCCAGGTCGTCAAAGCACTATTTAGTGAAGCCAGTGTAAATTTCGACGGTAAGTTTTATCAACTCAAAGACGCTCCACTAGAACCCAAACCTATACAACAACCACTGCCCCTATTAATCGGCGGCGGTGGAGAAAAAGTGACATTAAGAATCACCGCACAATATGCCGACGAATGGAACGTTTGGGGTACCCCTGAGACCTTGAGGCACAAGATGTCGATTCTGGATGCACACTGCGAGAAACTCGGTCGCGACCCTAAAGAGATTCATCGCACCGCGGTCGCTCTACTCATTCTGACGGAAGACGAGAAATTAGCAGCCAAGATGAACAACTCAGACGAGCGGCCAGCAAGAATTGCCGGTAGCGTCGCCCAATTACAAGAGATCATTGCAGACTACAAAGACAGCGGCGTTGATGAACTGATTGTGCCGGATTTTACTCTGGGAATGGATCTAAACGAGCAAAAATTGGCGACGCTCGATACGTTTATCAACGAGATCGCTACGGCCGGCCGCGACTAAGCCATGCCAGTGCGTCAGCCTTATCCCTGGTGATATAGAAGTCAATCGCTTCGCTGCCGGCGACAAGGTCTGTCGTAGCACAAAAGAATCGTGCGAGCTGATCTTCAGACGCGTCCAATGAGGTTATGGCGACGCGGGGGTGGTGCCATCGAACAATCGTTTTGACCCACTGTTCGATGTGCCTGATAAGATCGATGTAGACCAGTTCGTCACAATTTGTTTCACCGAAAACGATTAGGTGATCAAAATCGATCAAGCCAGACTCCGCAGCGAGCACTAAATTATAGGTTTCTAAGTCAGCAGCTAGTGCCTGCTCGGTAAACTCCAACAAGATGGTTTTGCTGTCGGCGTCAATTTGCCAAGTAAGTGCCATAGACCAAGACTGCCACCCATGAACCAACCGCAGAAGCCTCCCGAGATGAGCGGTTACTATTCGGTGATAGCTTTCAATCGCCGAATAGTATGTGCCATAAACCCGTCATTTTAGGGTGATTTATGAAACCATAAGATACTCCGTCAACTCATCGGCGCCACCAATTAACTTACCCGCGATGAAAATCTGAGGCACAGAAGTGGCCCCTGTCAGACTACGCAACGAAGTTTGATCAATGTCTCGACCTACTTCGATGATGTTATAGGGAATCCCTTTTTCGTCGAGTAATGCCTTTGCTCGTTTGCAGTGCGGGCAACCCACTCTACCAATTAGGGCAACGGTTTGCGGAACCACGGCATCACCATTGATATAGCGCAACATGGTGTCCGCGTCTGATACTTCAAAGGGGTCGCCGGGCACATCTGGCTCGATGAACATTTTCTCTATGACACCATCATCTACCAGCATTGAATAGCGCCATGAACGATCACCAAACCCTAAGTCCTGTTTCTCCACCAACATACCCATGCCGCGAGTAAAATCACCATTGCCATCGGGCAAAAGCCTCACGTCATGAATATCCTGATCCTTTCCCCAGGCATGCATGATAAAGCCGTCGTTGACCGCTACGCAGATGATGTCATCGATACCCTCGACCCTAAATACTGGTGCCAGTTTCTCATAGCGCGGTAAATGAGTGGCAGAACAGGTGGGTGTAAATGCTCCGGGTAGAGCAAACAGCACAACTCGCTTGCCCTTGAATATTTGTTCACTCGTCAATTCAACCCATCCTTCATCATCACGAGCACGGAATATCACTTCGGGTACTCGTTGTCCTTCAAGTAAGGTTTGTCCTTCCTGTTTTTGCATCATTTTTTCTCTCAATTTATGGCTCAATTAATGTCGTCAGTCACGGCATGTCCGTTCCAGCTACGGTGCATCCTAGCAACGGCCTTGCAATTTAAACATTGAATTGTTTTTATCATTTCAATATAGTTAGTCAATCGTTAAGAGAGACATAATAACCATGCACTTACCGTCCATACGTCAACTTCAATACCTGGTTGCGCTGCGCGACCAGGGCCACTTTGGCAAAGCGGCTGCAACCCAGAATGTGACCCAATCAACACTCAGCACAGGCATCAAGGAGCTAGAATCATACCTGGGCGTCACCCTTGTGGAACGAACGAATAAGTCCCTCGCATTTACAGAATTGGGTAAAACGATTGCAGACCGTAGCCGCTATATCATCATGCAAACCGAAGACCTGGTAGACGAGGCCAGAGCACAATCAAACCCTCTTACTATACCGGTTAGACTCGGCGTCATTCCAACCATCGCCCCCTATTTGATAAGTCGCTTCGTCATTAACATCCGCAAAAAATACGCCGGGCTCAAACTTTATATCCGTGAAAACACAACGCCAAATCTGATTAGCGAATTACAACAAAACAAACTGGATATGGTGCTATTAGCATTGCCCTATGATGCAGGACAGATCAAAACCTCAGTCGTGTACCGAGAAGGTATGCACATCGCCTACCACAAGAATTCGGAAATCGTTAGTTCTGAGAAGATCGACTTTGACGCCCTGCCAGACGAAAGCTTGCTGTTGCTGGATGATGGGCATTGCTTGCGAGATCATGCTCTGGCTGGATGTAGGTTAAAGAATCACAAAAAAATCCACACATTTGGCGCCAACAGTCTACAAATGTTGTTGCAAATGGTCGACGAGGATCTCGGCGTCACGCTAGTGCCGGATATGACTGTGGACGCCGGCGTACTTCGGCACACAAGAATTAAAACCGACCGTTTACCAGAAAAAACATTCTACCGTGATATCGGTTTCGCCTGGCGCAACGGCACCAGTCGTGAACCATTGTTTGAGGAGCTAAGGTCACTACTGCCAGAACCGAAAAAGCGTTAAAGCGGAATCCCTGGAAACCGCGCGGACCGGGTATCTTTAATCGGGCGATTGGATGCTTCATGGTAGGTATAGACGAGTGAATATTTCACCTCATCAGTCAGGTTTCGACCCGCCGCGTGAAATAATTTACTGTGAAAGAACAAAACGTCACCGCTCTGCAGTTCTACACGTATAGCATTTTGTATGAGCGATTTGTTCGTTGCCAGATCGGGCCGCAGAAACATTGCTGCATCAAAGCACCCGGGATCTAGTTCTAGCCGATGACTACCTGGTATGACTCGCAAACAGCCATTATCGCGAGTCTCGTCACCTAATGCAGACCAGACGTTAATCAGATTTTGCTCATCAAAAGACCAGTAACGGTTGTCTTGATGCCAGAGCGTTGCACTGCTGAACCCTGGATGTTTCGTCATCATGCAGTTGTGATGGCATTGTGACAATTCGATATTTGGTGAAGCAAACAAAGACTGTAAGATTTCGTTGATATGGGCGTCCGTTGCCCAATTCCGATAGACCTCATGTCGAGAATAAGCGTGCAGTAGTCGCCTTGTGGTCTCACCACCATCAGCTTTAGTGTCGCGTGGTGAACCAGGGTATTGAACGTCAACTTCATATTCGACGGGTGCCAATTGTGCAACAACATGATCATCTGCAACGGCACGCATCTTCGCGATGGTATTAGCATCTAAAAGACCAGGCACAACGACGAAACCATCACGCTGAAAGCTTCCGGCCTGGGTTTCTGACAGTATATTGGTCTTCATTTCGACTCCCTCTGCAAACCCGCAGACTGTATTTCCCACTCCTCTGCCGTTGCGAGGTAGCGCTGTATCGACATCGTAATTTCAGTGGCAGGTGAATCCATCGCTGCAAGGCAGCGGGCTACCCTAACACCCAAATGGCGGTCGGGACTTTCCAGTAATGGTAAGAGACTGTGTAAAAGACTGTCTTCGTTGCTCGTTTCCGCCGGCAACGCGCACAGACAATCCACGGCCCTCCTTCGTAATACGGGACTTTGGTCTTGTGCGATCAATTCTTGAAAAACTTCTCGCGCCAGTGGTCCAGGCAAGTGAGTCAGTGCCTCAAGCGCCCGACCACGTATAAAGTGTGGTTCAGATTGCGCGCGTGCAATCGCTGCGAGGGGGCCTTCTACTGCCCTTTCGGCTTGCCAATCCTGTTGATCTGAGCGCCATTCCATCCCCACCAGCTGACGCCGAACAGACTCGACAGTATTCACTTCGCGAGCCCCAACGAGCGATGAATCATCACCAAAAGCACTCGCAGACAGTGCCAGGAGTAATAACCATTGCATGTAAGATTTCACCATGGGACGCAGTATAAACCATCACTCCCGTCGAACCAGTGAGTTTTAAACCCAGATATGAGCCAACCGCCCAGACCTATGGGTCATAAAGATTGGTCCTATAGATTGTTGCCGGCATCTGATGCTTAGGCTAATGTGGAAAACTGCCGCCACTAGAACAGGAATAATGAGATGCCAAATTCAGTTGCTGTAAGAGATTACATGACCAAACCGATCAGCGTTAGGCAAGACTTATCGGTGTCCGAGGCTGCGGAAGTCATCCTGATCAATAAGCTTTCTGGGGTTACGGTCATCAACGAAAAAGGCGATCTGGTCGGCATGTTGTCAGAACTTGATTGTCTGCGTTCTATCGTCGATGCGGCTTATAATGGTGGCGTCCCTGGCGCGGCCAAAGTCTCAGATATCATGACCCAAGATGTGGAGACTAACTCGCCGAGTGAAGACATTATCACGGTTGCAGCGTCTATGCTCGCCAGTAAGCATCGGCGTCGGCCGGTCATTGAAGATGGCAAATTGGTCGGGCAACTCACCTGCCGCCTCATTCTGGGTGCCATTAAGGACTTTACACCTCGTTAAGGTTCTTACATTTCACTTACATTCTTCTTGAATTGGGGATCAGCGTTTGCAAATAAACAGCGTAGACTTAGAAAATGACTGAACTCCTCAATACGATCGATAAATCGCTTCAAGAAGTGGAAGAACAGCTGCTTAATGAATTTAATCGTATTCGCAACTCCCTTTCCGATGCGCCTTTTGCGCCTATTGATACCGAGGTCAGAAATGCGCTGAGCGAGGTCGTCACAGTACTCTTCGATCAACTTGATCAAAGCGGCGACCGAGTAAACCTCCAGCTGATGACCGAGGTACATGAAATCCTACTCGCGCGCATTGTTGTACTCCGTCGCTTGATTGATTCAAAGGTTCCAACCGCGTATTTGTATGAAGCCCACACGGAGGTTGCCACCAACCAGCGTCAACTAGAGGACAAGGTCGTTTCACTTCGAAGTCGTCAAGACGATAAAGTCGATTCGCCGGAGAAAAGTGGTGGCTTGTTTGGAAAACTAAAAAGTCTTTTCAGTGGCGACAGTAAAACCGACGAAGAACTATCTAGAAATCCCATTCGCGTCACTGAGCAAGAAGTACAGGCACTCGAACCCGTTAACATTTACCTGGACAACGGCATCTACTCCGCGTCACGCGAGCTCGCCGCCCTTGCAAATGTATTCAATTTACCAGAATCACAAAAGCAGACTATCGAGGCAGAACATAAAAAACGCCTGGAGGGCAAGGCTCAGTTCGGGTCTAGAGACCTGTCTACACAAGCGGCAACCACCAAACCAGATCGTGATATTGCTCAAACCCCCGCGGCGATTCGCCGAAAACTTGCAGAACGGCAATCGGGTCAGAGCGGCAAAGCATCCTTTACGGTAATAGACATCGAACACGCCCATGGAAAGCAGGGGCAACCCCGCGAGCCGACCGCTGCCGAGCGTGCGGCGGAAAGAAGAGCTGCATTAGAAGCCGCGATCTCTGACCGTCCAATAGTCGGCAAGGCCTCCTTTGCCGCAACGGACATTGAACATGCCCAGGCGAAACAAGTGCAAACTCCTCAGCCAACGCCCGCCGAGCTTGAGAAGAAAAGAAGAGCGGCGCAGGAAGCAGAGAAAGCCCAGAGTCCAACCACTGGAAAGGCCTCTTTTACTTCACGTGATATTGAACCCATCGCACCCCGCGATATGTCCCCCGATATGTCCCGCGAAATGCCCCGCGAAATGCCCCGCCGCCCGGAGGATACCAGCACAAAAGTTCAAGCCGAGCCGCCTAAATCGGGTAAAGCCGTTTTCGAATCAAAAGACCTGTCTTCTTCCTCACCATCTGACAAGCATTAACTAAGATACCGCGCTTCTAAGTGAGCACGAAATGGTGCAACTTCTAACGGGCGACCTGTCGCAGACGTCATCAATTCGTTATAGCTACTAAATTTACCTTTACCGTGAACGTTCGTTCGCAACCAGGCAAGTAAAGGCGCAAAGTCTCCACTGGAAATTTGAACCGGTAAATCGACAATTGCTTCCCGCGCTGACGCAAAAAGCTGAGCCGCTGTCATTGCACCTAATGTGTAAGTTGGGAAGTAACCGAACAACCCCGCTGGCCAGTGCACATCCTGTAAGCAGCCGTCCATAAAATTGCCACGGGTATCAACTTTCAAATAGGTCGACATCTTCTCGTGCCAGGCATCCGGCAAGTCTGCAACTTCTAAGGAACCCTCAATCAACGCTTGTTCGATTTCGAAGCGCAAAATCACATGCAATGGATAAGTGACTTCATCTGCATCCACGCGGATAAAGCCACGTTTAACTTCCGTATATAGCTTAAAAAGGTTTTGACCATTCCACGCCGGGTCATTACTTTCCTGACCGAGAAAAATGCGCTGCGCTCTGGGTGCCAGATAGCTGAAGAACTCTGGCGTTCGACAAGCCTGCATTTCCATTAACAGCGATTGGCTCTCATGGGTGCCAGCACTCAGGGCGCGACCCACCGGTTGTCCTCGCCAGTCTTTTGGTAAGCCCTGCTCGTACATTGCATGTCCTGTTTCATGGATCACCCCCATCAAAGCCGACATGAAATTTTGTTCATCGTAGCGAGTCGTAATTCGGACATCGTCCGGTACACCACCACAGAACGGATGGTGACTGATATCCAATCGACCATGATCAAAATCAAAACCGAGCGTTGCCATCACTTCTTGCCCCAACAACTTTTGGTTAGAAATGGCAAAGTCCCCGGCAACCGGCAACGGTGGTGAAAGCTTCTGTCGCTCTAGTACGGCTTCGACAAACCCTGGCAAGAAACCTTTCAACTCATCGAAAATGACACTGACTTCTGCGCTCGTGACGCCGGGCTCATAGGTATCAAGTAATGCATCATAGGGCGCAAGACCGCTGGCTTCCGCTCGGACGGTAGCTTCCTGACGCGCCAGGGAAACTACTTCTTTAAGGTGCGGTAGCATCGCCGACCAATCATTTGCAGCGCGGTGATAGCGCCAGGCTTGTTCGGAGGCAGATGTCGCAATTTTTTGTGCTGCGACTAGATCAGCTGGCATACAGGTCGCCTCTCGATATACCCGGCCAATTTCTCTCAAGTTTGCAGACTGCCATGCATCCAAAGACTCAGCCTTTGCTGCTGCCAGCAAATCACCCACTTCTGAACTTGTGGTCAACTCGTGGACCAAAACTTTTAGGGTCGTCATCGCTTCTGCTCTGGCCTGACCTCCGCCATTTGGCATCATCGCTGATTCATCCCAGCTGGTAATGGCCTGAACGTGATTGAGGTCTCCGATCTTCTTGAAATGGCGTTCGAGTCGCAGATAGGCGCTGATGAGTAATCTCCAATTAGGTAGGCGTTTTAGGCGGGCATGCTAAATAGGCCTTCTAAGTAGTCTTTTAAGTGGGCATGGCCGCTCGGTCAGTTTCGTGTAAGTGCGCAGCATCATTAAACCGACGTACCATAATTCGATCATCTAACATCACAATGTGGCTGATAGATCCGTTGTCACAGCCGTTAAATGCAAACGGCGAAGATCCCGTCGCTCGCGCCAAAATGTGTCCGACAATTCCACCGTGAACGACGGCAACGACCAATTGACCCGGGTGCTTTTGATGTATCCGTTGTAACGAAGGAGATACCCGCTGACGAAGCTGCTCGTGAGACTCAGAGCCGGGTATA